>Ga0208195_1000011_pt1 | contig 264077 bp, 246 predicted proteins | sample AD_UKC077_MetaG_FD_184441 | JGI IMG/M metagenome (GOLD analysis project Ga0208195, IMG submission 184441) | Active sludge microbial communities of municipal wastewater-treating anaerobic digesters from USA - AD_UKC077_MetaG (SPAdes) (version 2) | ecosystem: Engineered > Bioreactor > Anaerobic...
ATTCATACGTAATTCTACCTTTCTCATAACTCGATAAATACCTCCATAGACTATAGTATTTATCATAATACATACTTGGGACATTTTCCCGTATTAACACTTAAGACATTATCACGTATTAACCACAAAAAAAATAAATAGTAGCATATTATTATTGCATTTTAGATTTGATTTTGTTAGAATAGATAAGCGTTATATTTAAGGAGGTAAAGTATGCCTAAGATTAAGTCAAACAAGAAAAGAGCTATTACTAATATCAAAGCTAATGCTATAAATAAAGCAAAGAAAAGCGCTTTAAAAACTGCTATGAAAAACGTTTTTACTGCTGTTGCTAATAACAATAAAGAAGAGGCAACTGCTGCTTTAAATGTAGCTTTCTCTAAATTAGACAAATCAGTAGTTGATGGTATTCATCATAAAAACTACTCTAGTCGTCAAAAAGCACGTTTAGCCAAGGCTGTAAACTCATTAGAGGTAGAATAATATTAGGCTTAATGAGCCTTTTTATTTTTATAAAAGTGAAATTTTCTTAAAGAAATTCAGGTTTAAACCTGAATTTTTTGTTATTTCATTTTTTCATTTAAGCGATAAAATTTTTCTAATTATTTTACTTCCACAGAAATTGCTTCTGATAAAACTCCTTTTGGTTTAACTTCCCAAGCTTTTCCAATACATCCACAAGCTTCCATGTATTTTCTTAAAACTTTTTTATAACCAGTTTTTATATCTAGCCACAGCATAGATTTTCTTCCTGAATCAAGTGTTTCTTTTAATTCAGACCAAGCTCCTTGTATCAAATCAGTATGAATATTTACTTTATTTATTCCAAGTTTGCATGCTTTAGAAATATTATCTAATCCAGTTCCAGAGCCACCATGTAAAACTAATGGAATATCTACCACAGAATTTATTTTCTCTAATAAATCAAAATGTATAACTGGAACACCACTATAAGGCCCATGAGCTGTTCCAATTGCGATAGCTAAAGCATCAACATTAGTTTCTTTAACATAATTTTCTGCTTCTTCAGGATTTGTTAAAGCTGTGCTGCCATCTATTTGATACTGAGAACCTTGACCTACATGTCCAAGTTCGGCCTCAACTGAAATTCCCATAGCATGTGCTATTTTTACAATCTCTTTAACCTGTGCAACATTTTCTTCATATGGTAAATTGCTTCTATCCACCATAACACTTGTAACTCCTTTTCTCATAGTTTTCAATATATCTTCATATTTGTCACCATGGTCTAAATTAACAGCCACAGGAATACTGCTTTTTTTTGCCAACTCCAAAATCACTTGATCAAAAGTTGGTATAACATCTAAAATTATTGGCGAATTTAATTCTTCAGCTAATTCCAATACTGCTCTTGTTTCTAATTCATACATAACATTTGGAGCAGGAACAGCATAATTCTCTTTTTGGGCACGATCCAAAATTTCCTTCATTGTAACTAACATTTTATACCTCTCTTTTCTATTTCTTTAACAACCCATTGTTTCTTTTTTATAAGTTGGAACAACTTCTGCTAATCCACCTAAAGAAGTTTCTCTTAATTCCATCGCAATCTTTTGACCTGTATAATTCATTACTTCTACAATCATATCAAAAGTAACAATATTTTCTTTAATTTCACCTAAGTACTTGGCATAAATCATAGAGTCCAAACTTCTTAGTACTGCTTGTCCATTTCTTTCAATACATGGAACTTGCACATAACCACCTACTGGATCACAAGTTAAGCCTAAATTGTGTTCCATTGCTATTTCAGCTGCATATTCAATTTTTTTATTTGATAATCCTTCGACATATCCTGCAAAAGCAGCAGCCATAGAACAAGCTGTGCCAATTTCAGCCTGACAGCCACCAACAGCGCCTGAAATTGTTGCATTTCTTTTAACAATATTACCAAATATTCCAGCTACAGCTAAAGCATTTATTAAAATTTCTTTACTGATTCCTTTTTCATAGTAATGCATTAACATTGCTGCCACAACACCACAGCTTCCTAAAGTAGGAGCTGTGACAACCGTTGACCCACTAGCATTTTCTTCCATGGCAGCATAAGCATAAGAAGAAATCAATAGTTTTTCTTTAATTGTTGCATCTTCACAATCAAATGCTTTTCGATATAGTTTTTTCGCTACTCTAACAACCTTTAACTCACCTGGTAAAACTCCGTTTTTATTAAGTCCACTTCTAATTGATGTTACCATTTGGTTGAGAACTTTATATAAATATGGTTTTAAATATGGCTCATAATGAAAAACATATTGGGCGAAATTATAATTGTTTTTTTGACAAAAATCCATTATTTCTTTTAGATTTTTATGTGGGTAAACATCTTTATTTACTAAAGATGGTTCTCCTTCAACTTCGATAGCTCCCCCACCTGTAGAATAAATAATCAATTCATTAGCCAAGACATTGGAGTCGATGGTATGGAAAATCATCGTATTTGGATGATTATAAGCTATTTCACGATTAAATTTAATCAATACCCTCTCTTTGCCAAAAACAGATTCTATAACCTTATCAGACATATGACCTTTACCGGTTAAACCTAAAGAACCACAAAGCTCAACAAAATAACAAGGATAGCCACTGTATCTTTGCATATATAATAAGCAGGCATTTCTGACTGCTAAGGTATGTGATGAAGAAGGACCAGGTCCGATTCGATATAATTCTGTTAATGATTCCATAATTAACCTCTAATTGTTTTTATAATAAATAATTCTAATCCTGTTTGTCCATCAATAATACCACTTTTAATATTTTGGTCTAATTCTGATAAATCATTTAATACCTTCAAAATATCTTGACAACTTCTATTTTTAATATCTTTTTTTATGTAGTACAATCTTCCAGATGAAATATCTAGTATTGATGCAATTTCATTATCTCTTTTTCCCATTTCAGACAACATCAAGACTTGAGACATCATTCTAAGGGAAGCACTTATTAGTCCTATTAAACTAAAAACTTCTATTCTATTAACAGTTAAATCCTTAAATACAATAAGAGCTTTTGATAAATCACCAGAAAATAAAGCATTAGTTAATTCAAAGGCATCATCTTCTAGTGGACGACTAACTAAACTCTTTACCACATCTTCGGTTATAGTTTTGGGGTAAAGCGTCAATTTTTCCAGTTCTCTTTGCCAATTTTCAATTGAGTTTGGAAGTCTTTCTATTAGTTCATTTAAAGCTTTCTTCTCTATACTAATATTTCTATCCTTTAAATCTTTTATAATCAATTGTTTAAACTGCTCTTCAGATAGTAAATCAAATTTTTCGTGTTTTAGATAGGGTGTCAACATAGTAATGAACTTTTTATTTGGTGTTTCTAAAGCATCATAAATAATAATCAAAGTTGTTGTTTCATTTGGTTTTTTTAAATATTCAATTAACTTATCAACATCTACTTTTTGACGCGCAAAATCTCTATCTTCCTTTTCTAGATCAACTATTTCATCTTCCTTAGCTTCTTCTTTAGATTTAACAGCTAAAAACTTAGGATTTTCTAAAACAACAACCTTGTTGTCCGATAAAAAAGGAATCATGTTACAATCATCAATTACTTCATCAATATCAACATCTTCATAACCTCGAAAAACACTGACAGATAATAGATTTTCTTTTCCAACTAATTTTTCAAGCAGTTGATTTTTCCTCTTTTTAAGATTAAAACTTTCTTTTCCTGTTAATAAATAATTCATCTTCAACTCCACAATTAAATTATAACATATTACTTTAAAAGAAAACCCCATTGCCCTGAAGATGTTTGATAAATTAGTAAATGATTTAAAACATAAAACCTAATCGCATGATTTTTTTTAGTCGATAGAAAAGGGATATTAAATTGGTTTAATCTTTCTATTACTTCTATGGATGGATGATTATAAAAATTATTTCTTCCTGCACTTATTATCGCTAAAGGTATATCATAGGTAGCTAGCATCTTTTCGCTAGTTGCACTATTAGAACCGTGATGGGACAATTTTAAAACATCTATCTGTAAATTATCGTATTTTTCAACTAACTTATATTCTATCTCTTTAGAAACATCACCCAAATATAAAAAATAAAACTGATTTATTTTAAAATAAGAAATAATTGAATTATCATTTACATCTTGATAATTTTCATCATGAAGAAGTGTATAAACATTTAAACTTTCAAAAGTAAATTTTTCCTGTTTTTTTCGATAAATGTTATTAACTTTAAAATTGTTAACCAGCGATTGTAGTCCCCCACAATGATCATAATCATCATGAGAGATTATCACATCAATACTTTTAATACTTAAACTATTTAGATAAGGAATAATTATATCCTTGCCTATGTCCTTATAAACATTTCCCGCTACATCAATTAGTAAACCTTTACTAGAATATGGAAATGTTATCAAACTGCAATCACCCTGTCCTACATCTAAAAAAGTTACTGTATAAATAGGGGAAAATAACAAGCGATTATTATTGACTAAAAATACCAACATTAGTCCTAGTAGATATTTGTTTTTTATTGTTTCAAAATATTTTATTATCAAAAACAAAATAATAAATAATAAAACAAGATTAAAAGTACCAGACAATTCTACTTTTGGAAAGTTATCAATTATTTCCAACGAATTTATTAGATATTTATCCAGTTTGATTTCAAAAGGAAAAAGACAAAATACCAAAGCTAATAAATAAACCATACCAAAAATCGATTTAAAAAAAGCAAAACTAATTATTGCTATTATATCTATTTGTCCATAAAAAGAAAGTTGAATAATCATGATATAAAAATAAATTAAAAACAATCTTTTTTCTTTCAAAAAGCAATTTATTACCTTAATTCCCATAGGAATTAAAAAAGAAATAGTTTTAATGTAATAAGGTTTATAAAAAGCCAATATTAATATTTCATAAGACAGCCTTTTTCTTTTATCAGCAATAAAATAAAAAAGTGCCAAACTAATCAAAATTCTTACATAACCATAGGGAAAATTAAAAAATAATCCCAGTAATAAAATTATCACAAAAACTATTCTATTAGCTGTTTTCTCATAAAAAAGCAATGATAAAACACTTTTTACAAGACTAGCAAAAAAAGAAATATGTAATGATGATTGGGTAATGAAAAATTTTTTATCACTTTCTATTTCCATTGAATTTTTAAATAACAATTGTAAAATCCATTTATTAGAACTTTTTAAGCAACGATTATAAATTATCTTTCTTATTGAAAATTTACTTCTGATAACTTTTAAGTCATTTTTAGAAATAGTACCAATAATATTGTTGGCTCTACAATAATCTATGTAGGTAGATAAATTAAAATTATCATAATAATTAATGCTTTTTACTTTTTGGTTGATATTAACTTTGTCATCAAGTGAAAGTACTTCATCAGTGTATAAAATGATTTTACTTAAGCCATCACTAATAAGATAGTATTTATCCCTAATTTCGATAACTCTACCACTTTCAAAAAATGTTTTTTCTATTGGATAAGAAACTAAAACAAAAGTTAAAATAATAAAACTAATAATAAATCTACTTTTTTTGTCACAAAAAAGTGGTAAAAAACCAATAATACATATTGCAACTATTATTCTATTACTAAAATTATTAAACAGACCAATTAAGATAACCGAAAAGGCAGAAATTAAAATCACAATCTGATATATTCCTTCATCTTTTCAAATTTTTTCAAACCAATTCCTTTTATTTCCATTATTTCTTCTAAACTTTTAAAACTACCATGGGTGTTACGATAATCAATTATCATTAAAGCTGTTTTTTCACCAACATATGGTATTTCCATCAGTTCTAATAAACTTGCTGTATTTATGGATATTTTTTCTTTTTGGACTTTTCTATCAAGAATTATTACATCATTGTTTTTTAATATCATTGTTAAGTTTAAGCAGGATAAATCAACATCATCAGAAACGTTAATCATTTTTAATAAGTCACTAACAGTACTTCCTTTCTCTAAAGTATATATTTCATCTTTAACAGCATTTCCCTTAACATTAACTTCTATTGTCTTGTTAACCATATTTAAAAAATCCAAATCTGAATTATTTGAAAAAAACAGTAATCCAATCAATAAAAAAAGAAACAAATTCGTCAGCATTTTCATACTTTATACTTGTTTCTTAATTTATCTTTTCCTAATCTATCTTTTTAATTTCAACTTTATAAGGATGTCCAACAAATACTGTTACTATATCTCCTACCTTGCGTTCTAATAAAGCCATTGCTAATGGTGTTTCATTAGAAATCTTTCCATTAATTGGATCAGCTTCAACAGTTCCAACGATTGTATACTCTTCCTCTTCTTCTTCATCTAAAGTTAAAATAACAACCTTTGATCCTAATTTAACGGTTTTTTTACTAGACTTTTTAGTAGTCTCATTTTTCAAAGCATATTCAATCGTTCTGATTCTTGTTCCAATTTCCGCTAATTTGTCACAGATTTCAAATAATTCAATATTATCATCACCAACACCATTTTTCTTAGCTTCCAAAATTTCATCATTAACTAACGATTTTTCTTCTCTTAAATTTTCTAGTTCTTCTTGTAATTGTTCTCTGCTTGCTTTTTCATCAAGATCAATTAACTCAAAATTGGTTAAGACATAATCATTTTCCTTAATTGTCGCTTCAACTCTTGCCTGACGATCTCTAGCAGCATCATAATCAGCGTTTTCACTTAAATCTCCTTGTGATCTAGCTGCTTTTAATTCTTCAACAACTTGAACTCTCTCAATATGTAATAACCTAATTTGTTCTTTTTCTAATTTTGTTAAGCCTTCTATTGTTAGGGCAATAACTTTATTTTCATCCATATCAATCACTCCACTTTTCTTTAGGTATTATATCACAATTATAGTTTAAATCAACTAAACCTCCTAATGAAAAGAAAAGCATTAATTTTTAACCTTATTTAAAATAACTATTAATCTATTTAGTCCACCACCATAACAAGTTACCAAAGCTAAATCACCTGGTTGCCACCACGCTTTATATTCTGGATTTGAAAATGTAGTTTTAAATTTATCAACAATTACATATTTCGTACCATTTACTATTACTATGTCATTTACTTTTGTTTTAGGTAACCAACTAAATACTCCTGGATTATGACCAAGTAGAATATTTCCCTTATAATAACAAACATAACCAGCATCTAATTTAGATTGTAATTTATCATAATCTTTTACAACAATGTATTTAATTTTCCATTGAGTAGTTTTGCTAGCTGGTCTACTTGGTTTATAAGTAGTGAGTTTTGCCCATTTACTGATTAAACTTATATCTCCATGAGTCTTTTCACTAATAATAGTTATTTTCTCATCATTTAAATACCATCCTTCAAAATTATATCCTTCTTTTGTCGGTGTTTTTAACTCTTTCTTTTCTCCGTATCTATATGTATCTTCCAATTTACCATCATAAAAGATATTATACTCTTTTCCTTGCCACTTGCTATACAAGATTAAATTTCCATTTGGCTTTATTAAACGATTTTTACATTTATTACCAGCATCATCAAAATAACCTAAGCTGAATTCGTATGGATGATTTTCCAGTAAAGGTTTTTCCAAAACAATATTTTCACCATAAGTATACCAACTTATATATTTATGCTCACCATCAATGTAGGTAATAGTATAAGTTTTTGGTTTATAATTTGGTCTATATGTATCAAATGGTTTTAAAGTCACAACTAAATTATCGACTGTAAAATTTTCATATACAATATTTTGATATGTAAATTCATCGAATATGTTTACGTAATATTTTTTTATTATTTCTTCATTTGTTTCAGGGTTTACCTGAATTATAGTTATAGGACAATTTTTAAAATCCGAGATTGGTACTCCCGCCAAAACATATGTTAGAAATAATCCAATTATGAATTTCTTAAACATCTTTTCCCCTTTTGTTTTTGGTAAAACTCTTTTTGCATTAAAATTTTTAGTGTAAGACTAAAAAGAATAACACAAATAATCAAGACATTACATAAAAGTCAATTTGACTAACAAATAAATATGATACAAAAACATTAACCCCAATACTAAGTATTACAATTGTAATACTATTTCATACATTTGTAAAGTGTTTTTTGAAAAAAATCTTTTTTTTTATTATTTTTTAAAAAATAATCTTTTTTTAATTAAACTAAATTCAGATTATTTGTGATTATACTGTATATTTTCGTTTTTAATAAATCCATAGCTACACGATTATGAGAACCTTCTGGAATAATTAAATCAGCATATCTTTTACTTGGTTCAACAAAAGCGTTGTGCATGACTCTAACAGTGTTTAAATACTGCTCACAAACATTATCTAATGTTCTGCCTCTTTCTGTTACATCTCTTCTAAGGCGTCTTATAAAACGAACATCAGCATCAGTATCAACATAAATTTTCATATCTAGTTTTGATCTAATGTCCTCATCATGCAAAACAAACAAACCTTCCAACACAATAACATCTGCCGGATTTACAATTTCAGTAATTGAACTTCTAGTATGATTAACATAATCATAAGTAGGTTTTTCAATTGATTCACCTCTAATTAACATTTCAAGTTGCTCAATCAATAATTCATTATCAAAAGCAAATGGGTGGTCATAATTGGTTTTCAATCTTTCCGCAAATGGCAAGTGAGTTTGATCCTTATAATAGTCATCCTGTTTTAAAATAATGACTGATTTATAATCATCATAAGTCTCTTTCAGTAACAATGAGATTGATGTTTTCCCACTTGCACTACCACCAGCGATTCCAATAATTGTCGGTCTTGCCATATCTTTCACCTCTAATTTAAATGTTTACGAACATTTTTCAGATGTTGTTCATAAGTTTCCGCAAAATATGCTTTACCGGTACTGATATTATTAACAAAGAAATAATAGTTGCTTTCAGCTGGATTTAATGTTGCTTTTAAAGCCATTTCATTAGTATTGCTAACTGGCCCTATCGGTAAACCTTCTACTCGATAAGTATTATAAGCAGAATCAATATGAGGATTAGTTTCACAATCTATCCAAGAATCATAAGTGTATAAAGCATAACATATTGTTACTGATGATTGTAATTTCCAACCATCATTTAAACGGTTGTGAAAAACACTTGAAACCAAATACATATCTTCTTCATTACTAACCTCAAATAATATCACACTAGCTAAGGTATAAATTTCATGAACAGTATAACCAGAATTAGCAATTTGATCTTTATATTTTTGATAAATTACATTTTGATGATCTAAAATCTTTTCTGTAACTTGTTCTACTGTCGTATTTGCATAAAAACTATATGTTTCTGGATATATATAACCTTCTAAAAAACAATGTTCAGAATTAAATACTTCTTCAGTTAAAAACTCGTATTTGTCGATTAATTTATAAATATAATCTACTTCATTCCATTTATCTAAAATTTCTTCAGCTGTTAAATTAGTTTTTTCTGCAATATAAGCTGCAGCATCTTTAGCCCAAGAACCATCAGGAATAGTTACTAAAACTTCATCTCGATAAGCTTTATTTACATCAGATAAAGTGTCAAATATCTTCTTTACCCCCATATTTTTATCTAATATAAAATTTCCAGCATAATAATCATTTATCTTGTTTAATTTGACATAAATTTTAGCAATCTTTACATCTTTAATAAATCCTTCTTCATATAGTTCATCAATCAAATCATCCATAGTCATTCCTTCTTCAACCACAAATGCTATCGACTCAGATACTTCTGAAGTTGGCTTTAAGCCATTTAAATAAGTTTTATACAATAATGCAAAAGCACCACTAACTGTAATTAAAAAAGCTAAAATTACTATTAAAATAACTTTAGTCTTGTTCTTCTTGTTCTTGGCCATCTTGAAAACCCTCAAATACTTCGTAAATCATATTCCATTCTTCTTCATCATCAACTGCAAGTAAGTTACCTTTATCATCATAACTCATCGCAAAAACTTCGCCAGTTTCATCTTCTTCATCAAAAAATAAAACATAAGATTTACCATATTGTTCACTGTCAAAAGTAAACAAGATTGTCATCTCAATTTCTTCCCCATCAGAAGTAGTAACATATAGTTTATTTTCATCCATAAAAGTTCCTCCTAATATATGGCATCTAAATAACCCTGCAAAATAACTACAGCAGCCATCGTATCAATCATTTTTTTTCTTTTTTGGCGATTCATATTAGCTGAAATCATGGTTTTTTGAGCACTGACAGTCGATAATCGTTCATCCCACAAGATAACTTCAACATTTCGTGTTTGCTCTAGCAAGGCCTTAAAATCTCTAGATATCCCAGCTCTTATACCCTCGTCACCATTCATATGTTTAGGTAAGCCCAAAACTATTTTTTTCACTTTATTGGCATCAATTATTTCACATACTTTTTCTAAACACATTTGATAATTGTCTTCCTCGAATTTGATAGTTTCAACTGCTGAAGCAATCATGCCTAAAGTGTCGCTTAAAGCGACACCACAAGTTTTACTACCTAAATCCAAGCCCATAATTTTATTCATCTTTTTCTAGATAACTCCTGACAATTTCCTTTAAAATTTCATCACGGTCTACTGTTTGAATCAAGGTTCTGGCATTTTTATAACTAGAAATATATGCTGGATCATTTGTCACTAAATAACCGACAAGTTGAGTTACAGAATTATATCCGCGTTCTTTCAACGCTTCATTAACAGTTTTTATTATGAGTTTTATATTTGCTTGTTTTAACTCATCAGAATCAAATACTCTTGTTGCTGTATCTTTTTTAACCATAAATGAAACCTCCTATTTATATTTTACTAAATACTACTATAAAATTAAAGACTAATTTATTTTACAGATTTCTTTAACTTTGTTTAAAGCTTCTGCTAATTTATCGATGTCTTTTCCGCCTGCACTAGCTAAATCGGGTCTGCCACCACCATTACCGCCACAAATAACAGCAGCTGTTTTAACTAAATCTGATGCTTTTATCCCTTTGGCAATAGCACTTTGACTGCAAGCAGCTGTGAATAATACCTTTTCATCATTAAGTGAATAAATAAATGCTACCCCATCTTTCAGTTTTTCAACTAGAGTTTGAGCCAAGGTTTTTAATTCACTACTGTCAACATCTACTTTACTGATAATCACTTTTAATCCCTCAGCTTCTATCGCTTCTTTTACTAAATCTTCACTAGCAAAAACACTTAATTTATCTTTTAATTCATTAATAGTTTTATTCAGATCATTATTTTCTTTTAACAACTGTTGTAATTTTTCACTTACCTTGGTGATACTGTTAACTTTTAAAGCTACAGCTAAAGATTCTAACAGCTGTTGTAAAGCCAAATACTCCTCATAAGCCTTGTAATTAGTTTTTGAAGTAATACGTCTAATTCCTGAACCAATTGATTCTTCAAAAATAATCTTGAAGATTCCTACTTCACTGGTATTAGCTACATGTGTTCCTCCACATAATTCCTTTGAGAATTCACCCATTGAGACAACTCTTACTTCATCATCATATTTTTCATCAAATAAAGCTACAGCACCTGATTTTCTTGCTTCTTCAATACTCATTAACTCCGTAACAACTGCTAATTTATTAGAAATTTTTTCGTTAACTAATCTTTCAATCTCTTTAATTTGACTATCACTTAATTTTTCATAATGGGTAAAATCAAAGCGTCCATAGTCCTTACAAACATAAGAACCTGCTTGATTCACATGAGATCCTATCACTTCATGCAAGGCTGCATGTAGTAGGTGTAAACTTGAATGATTGGCTTTTATTAAGTTTCTATCTTCGGCATTTATTTTTAAAGTAAACTCATCTCCCATTTTAACTGAACCTTTATTGACTTTAACAGTATGCAAATGCTGTTTAAAAGGAGCTTTAGTTACTTTAATTACTTCCAACTGGGTATTATCATTGAAAATAAGACCAGTATCATAAATCTGTCCACCACTTTCAGCATAAAAACAAGTTTCTTCAAAAACAACTTCACCACTATCAGTTAATTCATCTACTTTTTCACCATTTTTAAATAAGCCAATTACTTTTGAGGTATTTTCATTTTTACCGTAACCAACAAATTCACTTTCTTTAGTAAAATTCATTAGATCAACTGATTGTTTGGACATCGATTGATCATCACTTCTAGCACTTCTTGCTCTTTCTCTTTGTAGTTCCATACACCTATCAAATCCCTTTTGATCAATAGTTAAACCTTTATCCTCAGCAATTTCCTTAGTTAACTCAAGTGGAAATCCATAAGTATCATACAATTTGAAAACTACTTCTCCATCTAAAACTTTTGAAGTATTGTCTGACAAATATGACTGTAATATCTTTTCACCATCATTTAAGGTAGTATCAAATCTTTCTTCTTCTGCTTTAACTAAAACTTGAACATAATCAATTTTCTCCATTAAATATGGATAATATCCCTTCATATTTTCAGCTACAACAGGAACCAGTTTATACATATAAGCCCCTTTAATATCTAATTGTTTACCATATCTAATTGCCCTTCTCAAAACACGTCTTAAGATATAGCCTCTTCCTTCATTAGAAAAAGTTGCTCCATCTGCCAAAGCAAAGGTAACTGTTCTAATATGGTCAGCAATTACTCTATAAGCCATTTTATTTATGCCTTCATATTTTTTTGAAGTCATTTTTTCAGTAGCTTTAATAATTGGTAAAAATAAATCGGTATCAAAGTTAGTTTCTCCATCTTGAACAATTGAAACCAGTCTTTCTAGACCCATTCCGGTATCGATATTTTTTTGTGGCAGTTCTTTATAGTCTTTTCTTTCAATCCCTTCTTCGGCATTGTACTGTGAAAAGACAACATTCCACACTTCAATGTATCTATCATTTTCTAACTCTTCAAAAAATAATTTTTCTCCTAAACCTTCAGGATCATATTTTTCTCCTCTATCATAGAAAATCTCAGTATTGGGTCCACATGGTCCAACACCGATTTGCCAATAATTATCTTCACTTTTTAAGATACGCTTAGGATCTAAGCCAATATCGTTTACCCAAATATCGTAAGCTTCTTCATCATCAATATATATCGAAACATATAATTTATCTTTGTCAAAGCCCATCCATTTTTCATTAGTAAAAAAATCCCAAGCATAAAAAATAGCTTCTTTTTTGAAATAATCACCTATTGAAAAGTTCCCTAACATTTCAAAAAAGGTATGATGTCGAGCGGTTTTACCAACATTTTCAATATCATTAGTCCTGATTGATTTTTGGGCATTGGTAATTCTTTTGTTTTTTGGTTTTTCAGTACCATCAAAATATTTCTTTAATGCTGCTACTCCTGAATTAATCCATAGTAAAGTTGGATCATTATGCGGCACTAAAGAAGCACCAGGCTCAACCATATGTCCATGCTCTGCAAAATAATCTAAGAACATTTTTCTTATTTGATCACTTGTTAATTGTTTCATAATTTGTCCTCCAATATAAATAAAAACTCGTCACCAACTACAGGAACGAGTTAACGCGGTACCATCCTGATTCATGTTTAAAACATGCACCTCAATTTCTAGTTAACGCCTAGTTACGTCAATGTTTTCATTGCACAGAAATGTGAGCTTCATTTATTTCAGTTAATACTTTTCACCAACCAGTATCTCTCTACAAAACCTACGTAATTTACTAGTACATCTCTATTGTTTTTCGCAGAAATTATAACACATTATATTAAATTATGTAAACATGAAAGGAATATTTATCAATATAATTAATTTAAAAATATATTTTATTTGTTATAATGCAGTTATGGGTATAAAAATAATACAATTTAAAGATGAATATCTAAATGATATCCGAGCAATAAATGTGTCGGTATCAAGCAATCCTAATAAACCTGATGAGAAAAAGGTTCTTTCTCAACATCTTTATATTGACTATTATACTGAATTTTCTAAAGAAAATTGTTTTGTAGCTATAAATTGTAAAAACAATGAAATTGTTGGCTATATCATTTCTGAAGTTGATTTTCACAGATACAAACAACATATGATAACTTATTACACTCCCCAAGCCAAAGCTATCAACAAGGAATTTGAGCAGATTATTAAAGAGGAAGTAGAATCATATGTTCCTTTCATTAATAAATATGATGCTCATCTACATATGGATGTCAAACCAAGTTATCAACATCAAGGTATCGGAACTATGATGTTGCAATACCTTTTCAACCATCTAAAAAATATTGGTTGTAAAGGTGTTATGCTATCAGTTTCTAAAAGTAATGAAAGAGCTAACAATTTTTATGAAAAACATGGTATGAAAATAATTGGAGAAAACAAATCTTATATTAGAGGTAAAATTTTATAAATATACATCTTTTTCAGTGAAAATGCGATTCATCTTTATATCATTTTCTGTGGTTTCAATCTTTTCTAGTTTTTGAATTTCATAAGCAACCGAAAACTTTCTTCCCTGATAGTCTTGCAAGTATTTATCATAATAGCCTTTGCCATGACCAAGCCTATTTCCTTTTTCATCAAAACCAAAACAAGGGACAACGATTATATCAATGTCTTCTTTTTTTACCAGTAAGCCACCTTTTGGTTCTAAAATATTAAAACTACCCCTAACAAATCTATTTGAAATGTAGGCATTAATTACATCTTTTTCTACTACTGGAAAACAAAGAGTTACACCTTTTCTTTTAAGCAAGAAGTGTAATTTTTCTAAATTAACCTCATCTTCTAAAGCCATATAAGACATTACTATTTTAGGATTATACACTTCAATTAAATCAAAAAGTTTTTGAGCAATAATATCTGAATAAATAAGCTTGTCAAATTTTGATAGTTTTTTTAATCTTTTTCTTATTATTTGTCTTTGGTTAGATTTGCTCATAAAAATTAACCTCATCAATAAGCCTTTGTTTTAGCGTTGTTTTTCTTAAACTCATTTCTTTAGCAACTATACCTTTAAAGAATGCTTCTTTTTGACCAACAAAAATTAAACTTTTATAAGCTCTGGTTACAGCTGTATAGATAAGTCTTTTTTGTAACATAATACTATATTCTAAAGACATTGGTAGTATGATTATTGGATATTCACTTCCTTGTGATTTATGAACAGACATGCAATAGGCATGGGCTAGATTAGAAAAAGTATCATATGTATACTCTACTATTCTGCCCTCAAAATCTGCAATGATACGATTTTGATTATTGTGATCTTCACTAGCAAAAATAATTTCTACAATAATTCCAATATCTCCATTATAAACATCATCATCAGGTTGATTTTTCAGTTGTAAAACCTTATCTCCTAATCTAAAGGTTCTATAACCTACTTGAAGTTGCCTTTTATTTTTGCTGTATGGATTAAACTTTTTTTGTAAGGCAACATTTAAATTTTCAATTCCATTAACTCCTTTGTGTTTAGGAGCTAAAACTTGAACATTCATAAAACCTTCTTCTAAAGTTTCATATTTATTTAAAGCATGCTCAACAATCTGTAAAGTTATATCTTTAATATCCGTTTTATCACATTCAAAAAATCTTATTTCATTATTAATTGGAATCTCAGTTACTTCTTCATTTTTGATATCTTTAGCTAAATAAATGATATCACTGCCCTCTTTTTGACGATAAATTTTATCTAGTTTTATTACTTTAAATAACTCTGATTCAATTAAATCTTTTAATACTGTTCCCATAGCTACTGAAGGAAGCTGGTCAGCATCACCTATTACTATTAGCTTTTTAAGTGAACCACAAGCTTTTAATAAATTATAGAAAAGATATTGATCAACCATTGAAAATTCATCGACAATTAAAATATCCACATTTAATGGATCATTTTCATCTTTGGCAAATTTGCCAGTTTCTTTATCCCATAACAGCAATGAATGAATGGTTTTAGCTTCACATCCAGTGAGTTCGGTCAATCTTTTAGCTGCCCTACCAGTTGGAGCAACTAAGTTTATATTGTAATTGGAATATAAAAGTTCACTAGTTTTAATCATTGCTTTAACAATCGTTGTTTTTCCAGTGCCTGGTCCTCCCGTAATGATTAAAAGATCATTTTCATAAAATGACATAATTGCTTGAAGTTGAACTTGATCATACTTAATGGCCAAGTTTTCTTGTATAGAACTGATGGCCTTTTGGGCAGTGTTAATATCAACTTCTTTTAAGCGTTGTTGAGGGAAGAAAGCCAAATATTTAGATATATAGACCTCCGCATCATATTGAGAAATATGATAAATCCTATTTTCCTCAACATAAGCCAAACGATGCATAATTAATCTTTCTATTATCCCATCTTCATCAACAAGATAATGACCGATATTTTTATTTAAATGTTTTTTAAAATCATCTAAATCTAAATATGTATCACCATTACGCATACATAAAGACATTAATAAATTTTCACCATAAGCTGTTAATCTATTGATATCATCTTTTTCAAAACCAATATCTAAAGCAAACTTATCAATAGTCGCAAAACCTATTCCATCAACTTCTCTTATAACCCTATATGGATTGGTTTTCATAATTTCTAATAAATTATTTTCATATTTATGTTTTAATTTAAAAACGTTTTTAAGACTGATGTGATGACTGGTCAAAAAGATGACTGTTTCATCTGCTTCTTGTTTTAACCCTTCCAAAATAGCTTGTTTTCTTCTAGCGGTCATTGTTGGTACTTCATCCAGAATACCACTATCAGCTTTGATTTTATCAATAACATCTATACCTAAATTATTGACTAATCGCTGAGCAAAGACTGGTCCAATTCCTTTAAATTGAACTCCTGAAAAATATTTAATTAATCCTTCTCTATTATCAGCAATTAACTTAGCATAATTTTCTATTTTAAATTGAATTCCATATTTAGGATTATCAACATACTCACCTTCTAAACTATATCTAGCATTTTTATCAATCTCACCTAAATATCCAACTACAATAATTTCTTCTTGTAGTTTAGACTGATCCAATTCAAAAATAGCTACAGTGTAGCCATTTTGCTGATTGCGGAATATTTCTTTTATAAATCTACCTTTTTCTTCCATATTTACCCATGAATATGCTCATAGACATGTTTACTATGCTCAATTTCGCCAATAAATGTTTTTTCAATTACTCCACCACCCAAACAGATGTCACCATCATAAAACACTGCCTGCTGTCCACAAGTAACAGCCTTTATCTTTTGAGGATATCTTACTAAAACTAATTCATCATTATATTTTTCTATTGTTACCGGATTATCATTTTGTCTATACCTAAACTTAGCGTTACACTTTTTTGGCATTTTAAAATCAGCCAATTTATTAAATCCACTTATCAAACAACTATCTGAATATAACCAAATATCTTCATTTTGGGAAGCAACATAAAGTTCATTATCTTCGACATTTTTACCAACAACAAACCAGCGGCCTCTGTCTCCTCCAATACCTAAACCTTTTCTTTGTCCAATAGTATAATACATAACACCTAGATGTTTTCCTACAACTTCTTTAGTTGAAACATCGATAATATCTCCTTGTTTTGAAGGCAAATAATTATGCAAAAACTCTTTAAAGTTTCTTTCTCCAATAAAACAAATGCCAGTTGAATCTTTTTTATCAGCAACAGGAATATTTAGCTCTAAAGCAATTTTTCTTACTTCACTTTTATTAAGCTCTCCTAAAGGAAATAAAGTATTTTTTAAAACATCTCTATTTATTTGAGCTAAAAAATAACTTTGATCTTTATTGCTATCTAATCCTTTCAACATTAAATAACCTTCTTTAGAATTAACTACTCTAGCATAATGACCAGTAGCAACCATCTCAAAACCTTTACTTCTAGCAAAATCAAAAAAAGCATCAAATTTAATATATTTATTACATAAAATATCTGGATTAGGTGTTCTACCCTTTTGATGTTCTAAAATAAAGTTAGTAAAAACATCATCCCAATACTCTTTAACAAAATCCACCCTTAAAAGTTCTATACCCAAACTATTAGCGACTGCTAAAGCATCTTGATAATCTTTTTCTTGAGGGCAAACATCATCTTGAATAGTTGGATTACCTAAAATATCATTATTAACAGCAGAGTCCCAATTGCGCATAAAAGCACCAGTTACATCATAACCTTGTTTTATTAATAGATAGGCACAAACAGCACTATCAACTCCTCCGGATAATCCAACTAATACTTTTTTCATTTATTTTTCCTTTGTTTAATTATATCATACATCAATCTATTGATAAAAAATAAAAACCCTATTAAGGGTTAGTCTTTAAAATGGCGCGCCCTGCAGAAATCGAATCCACAACCTTCTGATCCGTAGTCAGACGCTCTATCCAGTTGAGCTAAGGGCGCATTTATTTGCTCTCGCTAAATTATATTAACAAAAAGATAGTTTAATTTCAATAGTAAAATTTTTGCCATATTAACTATCTTACTAAAATAATCAAACATTTTGATATAGACTTAAAAAAGTTGACAAGAAATTAAAACATTTGTTTTTAAGCATTTAAAAAATAATATATAAAATAATAAAATCCTTCTGCCAAAACGATATCTTTGACAGAAGGATTATCTATCATTTTAAAATGAGATAAAATATATTTTAAATAAGTTTTTTCTTTTTACCGTAAACTATTGCTCCTAAAATACCCACCACACTTGCAAGCATGATTGAAGTCCATATAGAGATATTGATATCATCGCCAGTTGGTGGTAAAAATCCTAATACAGTAATCATACCATTTCCATCTGGAGCTGATACCCTAAATCCTTCGCTTTTCAGCTGATTTGCATATTGTGCTCGTACTTTAACATTAAGTCCTTCTTCAGGATCGAAACCATAAATAGCAGCTGATCCATTAGTTTCAAACTCACTATTTATGTATAGTTGTAAACCTTCACTACTTCCAGGGTCCGCACCAGCAATCCATTGCTTCGCTTTACCTTCAGTAGATTCAGCTATTACCTTTCTAAAAGGAAAATTATTTACAGTAATGCTAACATTTTTATTAGCTACAAAAATAGTTGAATGATTATTCGAACCATCACCATATTCCTTATCGTTGATACCTGTTAGATTAGAAGTAGTAACATTAACAGTAGCCCCTTTACCATAAACAGCAAGTGCTGAATAACCTGTTAAATCACACTGATCAATATTAAGTTCAGTATTTTCAACCGTATCTGAAATATTAACCGCATTACCTGAAACGTTTTCAATTTTTAAATATTCTATAGTAACAGGTCCAGGGGTTTTAATGTTGATTGCAGGATCAGCAGATGATGTTAACGTATTTTTATTATAACTTTTAATCGTAATTTCACCTTCTATATTAATTGTATCGTTTAAGTTAATATCTTTATATAGTATTACAGCTTTATCATTGTCAATGTTATCATCTATTGCCTGCTGTAATGATTCATACATATTGTTATCGCTATCCACTGCAACAACAGTGTAAATCTTCCCTACCAAATTACTTGCGGTTGGTTCATCAAATATAACCAAACTTCCACATGCCTTATCTATTATTGCGTAATAATCCGCATCGCCTGTTTTAATATTGCTGTCAGTAATTGTTACTTGAGTATATGCTGCTCCCCAAGTAACATTAGGCTCGTGTTCTAGTACAATTGCTCCTTGATCTGTAGTGACAGAATTAACCGTACTAAGAATAGTTGTCTCATCTATATTTATTGTCAGATAGCTTCCCATTATAAATATTCCTGAAACACCCTTAAAATAACAATCTGAAATATCAACTATCAAATCTCGGGAGTTTTGTTCAAAATGTAATGCAGAACCAGGATTAGCTGAATCAATTGAGGCAGTTACTTTAACATTATCAAGAGTTAGATTGCCATTTCGACCAGTCACATAAATACCATAGTTGGCAGCACCAGCAACAATTGTTAAATCTTTAATAACAACGGTATGGTCTTGATCATCTTGAAAATGAACATTAATCGAACAATCCATAGAAAATTCACCTTTGTCATAGGTAATAATCTCATCACCAATAAGTCCTTTTAATGTAAGATTCTTATTCGCTATACTTATTACATTTTCAATTGTGACATCCTTTAAGACAATTATTGTATCGCCATCTTGAGCAGCACTCATTGCTAATTCTAATGTAGCATAATAAACATCATCAATCTTTGCTTCATCATCAGGACCAGCCTTTATTGTGGTTGGTAAGCAACAAATCAGCAAAGTAATACATACTACAATTTTTAAAATAATTTAAATTATTTAAACATTAATAGATAGGATAAAGCTAGCAAATTTTCTAACTTCAACCAATTATAAATAGACCTTGAATTCTATCATTCAATATAAATATTTACATAAATATTTAATCATAAATATTATAACATTTAAAATTTAAATATTTCAATACTAAAACACAAAAAATTATAAATTTTAATTTAATATAGTCAGATAATGGTAAATAGACTCTTAAAATATCGTGTTTCCTAACAAAATTTCTTACCATATTGACTTTTTTCCATTATTGCTTGTAAAATTAACTTGGATTATGAATACTTTATATAGTTAATTACCTCTATTTATAGCGATTGGTGATAGTGCAAGACCATATTAAGTAATTAATGAATTGGGAAGTGGGAGTCTATTGGGTAGTAACCATATAACTTTTAAGTGGTCTATAAAGACAATTTGGGTGGCACCACCCGTAATGGGTCCCAAAATAGGTGTTTTTTTATTTTTAGGAGGATTTAGTTTATGAAAAGAATGTTAAGTGGAATTAAACCTACTGGTCAACTACATTTAGGCAACTATATTGGTGCTTTAAGAAACTTTGTTAAGTATCAAGATGATTATGATTTATATGTTTTTATTGCCAATTTACACTGTGTAACTTTTTATCAAGAGCCAAAGGCTTTAAGGAAAAACTTAAAGGATGCTATTGCTCTATATTTAGCATGTGGTCTAGATCCTGAAAAATGTACAATTTTCTTACAATCAGATGTTTTTTCCCACTCTCAACTTGGTTTTCTTTTAACCTGTCAAACTTATATGGGTGAACTAAGCAGAATGACTCAATTTAAAGAAAAAAGTCAAAAAAATGAAGAAGGAATTACTGCGGGTCTATTTACCTATCCTTCACTAATGGCTGCTGATATCCTATTATACGATGCTGATTATGTTCCAGTAGGCGATGATCAAAAGCAACATGTTGAATTAGCTAGAGATTTAGCTCAAAGATTCAACAATCGATATTCTGAAACTTTTGTCGTACCAGAACCTTTAATCCAAGAAGTAGGGGCCAGAATTATGTCTTTATCAGATCCAAATAAAAAGATGAGTAAATCTGATGATTCAGATAAAGGTTGCATTTATTTGTTGGATGACTTAAATGTAATTAGAAAAAAAATAATGAGTGCTGTTACAGATAACTTTGCTAATGTTAATTTTGACAAAGAAAATCAACCTGGTGTCTCCAACCTATTAGAAATTATGTCAAGTTTATCTGACGAGCCTATTGATTCAATCGTTTCTAGATATCAGGGAAAAGGCTATGGCGAACTTAAAAAAGAAGTAGCTAATGTAGTATGTAAGGAAATTGAAGTCATTCAAAATAGATATAATAATATTGTTAAATCTGATTTAATTGAAACAACCTTAAAACAAGGAGCCGAAAAAGCTCATAAAATTTCTTATAAAAAACTAAAAAAAGTTCAAAGAAAAATGGGGATTGATATTTTCTAAAATAAAGGGGTCAATATTTCCCCCTTTTCTTTTTACATCTTCATTAAAATAATTATTTTTCTAAATATTCTTCAACTGCCAACACAACAAAGCAATACATCAAGGCTAAAAGTTGATTATGGTTTTCCTTTACATCTACAGTTACCATATCTTTTACATTTGGTTTTAAATCCATTGAACATACAACTTGATCTAAATCATCAATTATATCTATTTTTTTATCAGTAACTTTTATATTAACTTCCCATTTATTTGTATCAAGGAAAAACTTTAACTGTCCTTCATCAAAGCCTACACTAATAATGCCATAATGATTGTTGTTAACTTCTAAAGTAAACTCATAAGAAACTGAATCATGAATCAAGCCTTTTTTTCTTTTAAACTTGTTTTCATATACATCAGCAACTACTTGATCATTTACCACAAAATTAATGGCACAATTTCTTGAGGTTAATCTACCATCAATTTGATATTCAATCTTTTCTTGACTATCATATATTTCATAGATAGCAAATTTTGGATTGATAGTTTTGTGTATCACAAATCTTTTATATCCTTCTTTAGCGATAAATAACTCCATCCTTCTATTTTGTTTTACCTCTTTAGCAACATCTATAACTTTTTCTACTGTAGTAGCTGCTATTTCTACTGCTAATACTGTTGCTCTAAAAGCAAAACCCACTACTGATTTGATAACCTTTTTTAAATCTTCCATTTCTGCTCTCCATCTATTCAAATAATGTATAACATAAACTTTTAAATTCTAAATAAAGTTTTCTTGTAGATTCAGTAAATTCTAGTTCACTTAATGCTTCACACATTCCTAAGTAATACCACTTTTGATCAACTTTTGCTTTAGAGAATCTATTCCAAACATAGTCTTTCTCTCTATTATAGTCAAAAGCGATAGAACGCAAGTTTGAAAGTTTATCTGCTAATTTTAACATTTTTAAATCAAGTGAAGCTTCTTTTGTTTTTTCTATGGCGCTACCTTTTCTTTCCACCCATGTTTTTGATTTATCTTCAGTAACAAAAGCAATATAACCAGCAACTACTGTTCCAAAATGTTCTTCAATATCCTCCAGTGTCATATCCGTATCTTCTACTGTATCATGCAAAACTCCTGCAACTTTAAGTTCTTCAGATGCCTGCATTTCAGTTAGCAACTGAAGTGCTTCCATAGGATGGACAATATAAGGCCTATCTGTGCCTTTACGATATTGTTTTTTGTGAGCTTCACTAGCAAACTCAATAGCTAAATGTATTTTATTTAATTGAATCATTGTAACGACCTCCAAATTTCTCTTTTTCTTTATTATAGCATTAAGATATTTGTTATAATAAAGGAGTTTAAAAAGGAATTATCAATATGGGTAAAGAAATGTTTGCAATTATGCTAGTAAGTTTTCTGGCTTCGATAATCGGGTCCATTTGCGGAATTGGCGGAGGTATCATTATTAAGCCTGTTTTAGATTCCCTTAGCATATTTACTTTATCAACTATCAACTTTCTAAGTGGTTGCACCGTACTGGCGATGGCTTTTTTTAATGTTGTTGGTTTTTTTACCAGAAAAGAAAATAATATTGAGTTAAAGTCTTCCTTCCTATTAGCTATTGGAGGAATAATTGGTGGATTTTTAGGCAAATATATCTTTGAAGTATTTCAAAAAATTTTTGTTAATCCATCTTATGGCAGTGCAATCCAATCATTTATTTTATTAATAATCAATTTGGGGTCTTTGATTTATACAATTAATAAAGGTAAAATAAAAACCTTAAAAGTAACTTCTATATTAACTATCATTGCCATTGGTGGTGGATTAGGCTTTTTATCAGCATTTTTAGGAATTGGTGGTGGACCAATTAACATTGTTATTTTACATTTTTTCTTTTCAATGCTATCTAAACAGGCTGCTCAAAATTCTTTATTCATCATATTCTTTTCACAAGCAACTAGTTTAATTCAAACAGTTATCACTAAATCAATGCCTAATGTTTCTCTACCGATTCTTTTTGAAATGATGGTTTGTGGTATTGCTGGAGCCTTTGTAGGTAAAATAATCAATAAAAAAATTGCTGAAAATATTGTCAATAAGCTATTTATTGTCACCATGATCCTTTTAATATTACTGAATATTTATAACTTCATTATTTTTATCAACTAAACTCATTATTTTTAATTGTTTCAATTATTGTTATTTCACTGGCTTTCTTAGCAGGATAAATATTACAGCTACTAGCTATAATTAATATCAAAGTAATGTATTTAATATTGCTTACAAAATCTATTTCCACTTAATTTTTCGTAGTTAAGTTAATCAGTTTTATAATTGCTAAAACAATTAAACAACTTATTACTATCGAAATAAGAAAAATTAAGATGCTTTCCAAAATAAATTGTCGATAAATATCTTCATTACTGGCACCTAGGGCTTTTTTTATTCCTATTTCTTTCATTCTGCTATAAATATTACTTAAAGAATTATTGACTATACAAATAATAGAGACCACTACTGAAACAAAAGATAATGCCAATAAAACATTTCTAATTAGATTTAAAAGTGCTATTAATGAATCCTTTGTCTGTCTTTGGTCAATAAAAAAATAGTTATCTTCGCCCAACAATTCACTTATATAACTTTCATCAAATACCTTGTTACTAACAAAATATAAACCGCTTTGAGTATAATCTTTTACATATCCTTCAAATATAAAAATACAATCATCAAAGTCTTCATAAAGATTGTAGTTATCCTTTTCTAATATTCCCACTACTTGAAAAGTTATTCCATTAAAATTGATAAAATCATTTAATTGATAACAGTTAAAATAATGTTTTAGCTTACTTCCTATAACTATTTGATTATCATTATACCGATTACCTGTTGGAGTTAAAAAATGTCCCCTTTCAAAATTGAAAGTAAAAACTTTAGACAAGTTACTATTGCAGCCAATTACTTTATAATCTCTTCCTTGTATTTTTTTGTATGAACTGTATTTTCTAATATCATATATTTCAATAACACTATCAATCCAATTATCATTTCTTTTTTCCAATAGTTGAATACAGCTAATATTTAATCCTAATTGCTCAAAACTTAAATTGACATTTTTAATAATAAAACTGGAAATAATATTGACTAATAATACTAAAACAATTGCAATGCAACTGGCAATTATAGTTAAATAATGTCTTTTTCTTTGATAAAAAACTTCTTTAATTAACCACACGACCATTCTCCATTCTGATAATTTTCTTACATCTACTGGCAATATTTTCATCGTGAGTAACAATTACAATAGCTATACCTTCATCATTTAATTTTTTAAATATTTCCATAATTTTTATCGCATTATCTTTATCTAATGATCCTGTTGGTTCATCAGCCAGAATAATCTTTTTATTAGTGATTAAACATCTGGCGATAGCTACTCTCTGCTTTTGGCCACCTGAAAGCTGACTTGGATATTTGTTTAGGATATCCAAAATATCTAACTTCTTTGCTACTTTTAGTAAATCTTTTTTGCTATTCATATAACGTGTTGCTAATAAAATATTTTCTTTAACAGTTAAATATTCTAATAAATTAAAATCTTGAAATATTACTCCAATATTTTTTATCAATTTAGATTTTTCTTTTTTTGAAAACTTATTAACATCTTTATTGTTGAAGTAGTAGTAACCATAATCAATCTTGTCATATCCTGCTATTACATTTAATAAAGTACTTTTACCACATCCTGAAACTCCAACAATAGCTACAAAGCAATTTTCCTCTAATATTAAATCAAGATAATTTAAAGCTAATAAATCTTTATTATCCACTTTATATTTTTTTACTGCTTTATCTAACTTAATCACTTAAAAACTCCTTTAGGTAATCTGATATAATACATACCTTCTTATTTTCAATTCCAATAGCAGATATTAAAGCTGTATCATTATTACACATAATAACAGCTACCTTAATTCGATAATTTTCTAAATTGTTTAATTCTTCTAGATATTTTTCATCTATCAAATAATATCCTTCTTTATCATAGTTTAATGCTCTTTTATCTACTGTCAGTCCTTCTTTTTGCTGAAGGTGGAAGGTAACATTTACATGTTGAGAAAAGATTAAATCTTCATAATCTGTTTTGATTATCACTTTGTACTTATCGTTTTGATTATTATATTTTACTTTTTCTATAACTGAAGCTTCATAATAATTATTATTAATACCAATAAAACATCTATCGTTTTCATTTAATAAATTATATTTTTCAAATGTTAATTCAACTACCACAAAATAATCCAAGTCTTTAATTATTATTTGATTATTTTCAATTTGGTAAATAAAACCATCTATTTCAGAGAGTAAATCTTTACTGTTTCCATATTCATTAATATAACTTATAACTTTTTCTTTTTTCTTAACTTCTGTTCCTACTTCTTTATAAACACTTTTTATATATCCATTAAAAAAGAAATAGTGACTTTTACTATCTACAATTCCATAAGTTTTATAATCATAAATAAAATTAGCTTTTTTTACCTCTACTGTTTCAATATTTTTTTCTATCAAGTTATTACCACTAAAAGTTATCAATATTAATATAATTAGTCCAATAAAGCCAATAAAGATAAATACTTTCTTGTTCAAAATAATCACCCTATAATATATTTACCTATTAATTAATTTTTCCCTAAAAAAAAGCGATTTCTTTCGCTTTTTTTTCTATCCTTTTTTAAAGTTTCTAGTTTATAAAAAATGTTTTATAGACTAATAACTAAAATGGGAATCCATCTTCCGGAAGTAAAGGATCTATATGATTAATTTTTATTTCTCCTGTTAAAACATTTAAATCATAATTTACTCTTTCTTCCACTTTATACTCACTAGCAATAATCCATTTTAGTTTTTTTACTGATTCAATATCAGACAATGGATTTTCTAAAGCTTCAGCCATTTCCGCTTTCATTTCTTCCTCAGTATTAACATATAAATATTTTCTATATAATTCATAGCACAAGTCTAAATTCTCTTTAAGCATCTTAGCCTTACTTAAATACTCTGGATTAACTGCATAATATAAGATATGATTTGAACTTTTTTGTCCTACCAATTCATTATAATAACATGTCTCATCACCATACTCATCCAAGTGAGGCTCAAAATTGCCAAAACCTAACCAAGTATATTCTTCACTAGTCAAATCTAATTTAAAGCTATCAATTTTCTTTTCAGGTAAATACATTCTATGAATATACATATTATTGTCAATTATCTCTTTAAAGAGGGCAATATCATAATCAATAAATTTAAACTCAGTATCATAAACTAAATGGCTGGTTTTATAATCATGTATTTGAACCTCTTCTTTAAAAGAATATAGCACTTCTCTATTACCATCAATACTTACTCTAAGTAAATCTTTACCAAGTATACAATATACCCAATATCCATCAGATGCTAGATAAATATAATTTGAATAATCACCAAATAAAACATATTGCTTTTTAGCTTTATCAGCTACAAAAATTAAATTTACTGCCATTCCATACTCATCAAATAATATTTCACTTTGTAATATTTCTAAATCGCTTTTAATAGTTGTATTTGACTTTTCTGTATAAATATGTTCCTTTGAAAAATATTCTTCATAAGAAAGTGGACTTCTTTCTTCAACAATCCAACTTCTCTCATCATTTGAATATTCCTTTAAAATTAAATAAACATTCATGACCTTTTTATTGGCCCAATATATTTCTTTTACCCCATTTAGTAGGGAATTAACCAATTCTAATTGACTATTATCTAGTTTTTGTTTAGTAAACATAAAATCCAATATATTTTCAGCAAATTTATCCTGATTTTTTATTTGAGTTATTTTTTGCAAATCCACAAAATTTTCATCAAGCACTTCCCTTTCAAGAATTGCCTTTTGCCAACTTAGGGTTACTCTTTCAATAATTTCCTTATCCTTAGTTTCTAAGGCTAATTCATAAGCTTTTAAGCATTCATTATTACTTAGATATTTTTCAATTTTTTCTTCAGTGCTTTGACAGCCAAACAAACATAAAATCATTAAAACTGATAACATTGATAATAATATTTTCTTCATTTATAGCTGATCTCCTTCTTATTTTTTTATTTAAACAATCTCTTTCTTCTTTTTCACTTTAATTGAAGTCTATTTTTAATAAAATGGTTTTTCATTAAAATAACCAACCACTCTTTCGGAATGGGTAATATTAACAAAGGCACTTGGATCATGTTGTTGAATAATATCCAGCAGCATATTTGTTTCATAATTTCCACAAACTGTGTAAATTACCTTCTTATTCTTTTGAGATGCATATCCTAAACCATCTAAGATGGTTGCTGAATGATTTAGTTTGGTTTGAATATCCTGACAAATTTCATCTTCTTTATCTGTAATAATGATAAAAGCATTCCTTTTGAATCTGTTGTCTGCTGCTTTTACCACTTGGGTTCCAGCAAACTGGAAAACTATTGAATATAAAGAAGCTTCCCAACCAAATAATAGACCAGCTATCATAAGCAGTGTGGCATTTACCAGTAATGATTCATTCCAAAATGATTTTTTAAATCTTTTAGCAAAATAAATAGAAATAAAATCCATTCCCCCCGCACAACCATCAGCCATCAATACTAACGCTGAACTTACACCAGAAAGCACTCCACCAGCAACAGCATTAAGCAATATATCTTCAGTAATTTGAAAATAAGGAAATATTTCTACAAATATTGAAATCAGTACTATTCCCACCAAAGAAACTAAGGTAAACTGTTTACCAACGTATTTAATTACCAAAATAACAGCTGGCAAATTAAATATTAGGTACAGAATAGAATAACTTAATTCCATATTAAAATATTTATCAAATACTCTGGTTAAAAGTAAAGCCATCCCAGAAAATCCACCTGGAGTAATATTGCCACAATGAACAAAAGAATTTAAATTTATTGCCCCAACAATAGCTGATAATAAAGCTAAAAATAAATTCTTGATTAATCTTTTATCAATATTCATAATTATTTTTTAGTATTACTAGGTTTTTGATAATCGTAATACTTTACTTCCTTTCTGATATTTTTTTCAATAACTTTTAAATTGAAAAAATATATAACTATTCCTACCACTAGTGCAAGCACTAAAATAATTGAAAAAAGAGAGAGATAATCATTAACATTTTCTAACATAGTTGGCCCTCCTTTTTAACATAAGATATTATAGCACATATTTAAAATACCTCATCAAAATTGTTTCTTTCTAAAAAATCTGCACCTTTTTGACATTCGTCTTTACTTAAGCCTGGATAATCAAGTTGTCTTAGCACTTCATAAACCATTATGGCGACCGTATTAGAAAGATTTAAACTTCTAGCTGATTCTACCATGGGTAATCTAATACATTTATCTAAATTGTTTTTTAAAACTGTTTTAGGAATACCAGTAGATTCTTTACCAAAAACTAAAAAGATATCCCCTTTTACTTTACTATATTCAAATGAGGCAGGATATTTATGCCCATATCGAGTCAAATAATATATTTCATCATTTTCTTTTAATACTTTGATAAAATCATCCCAATTTACATGTTCAATTATTCTAGTTTTATCAACATAATCCATTCCAGCCCGCTGTAAATGTTTTTCGTTTAAAACAAAACCATAAGGTTTAATCAAATGTAAAATTGAATTAGTTGCCATGGCTGTTCTAATAATATTGCCCGTATTTTGGGGAATTTCTGGTTCAAATAAAACAATATGAATCATTTGTTTTTTCCTTTCAAATATTCTAATAACAGCTTAGTAGCCTTCCCTCGATGTGATATTTCATTTTTTTGTTCAGAAGTAAGCTGGGCGCTAGTTAATCCATACTCTATAGTCATAAATATTGGATCATAACCAAAACCATTTTCACCTTTTGCTTCATAAGCAATAGAACCTTCCATTACACCTTCAAAAACATGTTTTTGATCATCAATTAAAGCAATGGCACAGACAAAACGAGCCTTTCGATTAGTTTTATCTTTCATTAATTCTAAAATGGCTTGATTTTTTTGTTCGTAATTATAGCCTTCCAAAAATCTAGCGCTATAAATACCAGGCTTATTATCTAAGGCTTCAATTTCCAAACCTGAATCATCAGCTATTACTATCATATCATATATATCTTTAAGACTTTCAGCCTTGATTAAAGCATTTTCCCCAAAGGTAGCACCTGTTTCTTCTACTGCTAAATGCTCAATTTCTTTTAAATCATGAACAACATAACCCAATGGCTCTAATATTTCTCTATATTCTTTGACTTTATTACTATTGCCAGATGCTATCATAACCTCTTTCATTTAAATCTTCCTTTCCTAAATAATCAAAATTTAAACTAACGAAATATCTATCAGGATACTTTTGATCACTATTATATATTAACATCTGATAACACTTTTGTCCTTGATAAATACTATCATCAAAATAACTATAGCGAATATCATTTTGAGTTAGATATCCTTCATTTATAACTGCTTTTAATATATTAGCTTTTAGTTTTTTATCAAAACTGTTTTCAGCGATTCTAACTGGTCTTTGTTTAAACAGATAATAATATTCATTTAGTAAAATTAATCTTCCTGCTTCTTCGCTAATTGACTCATAAACGATTTTAAATAGGTGATGTCTTTGATAAGGTTTCTTTAAACTGTCAATCTTTTTTCCTAAAACAAGCATGCAATCAAACATCAAGTCAACTTTTTCAAACAAATACCATAAAGTATTGCGGCAGATATTTCTATTCCACAACCTTTCAGTTGCCAAAGCTACCAATTCTACTTTTTTTACATCTTCATTAGAAAAGATGTTGCTACTGATTATTTGATAAGGAGATTTTCTATCAGCAATAATTCCATATTTATCCATTTCTTCACTTAAAGCTGTTCCTTTTAAAAGTTTTAAAATGCCTACCTGCATTTCATCAACTTTTAGGCTAAATAATTTTTGATAGGTATTTTTAAAAGATGATAAATCCTCTTTTGGCAGTCCAGCAATTAAATCTGCATGAACAATCGTATTATTTTCAACCAGCTTAGTAAGATTAGCAACCATCTTTTCAGTATTCTGATTCCTGCTTACTGCTTTTAAAGTTTCTTTATTAAATGATTGAATACCAACTTCAAAACGAAATTTACTTTTAACTTGATTGGTACAAACTAAATCTATTAACTCTTTTGATAAAGTATCAGCCATTACTTCAAATTGAAAAGAAGCATCATCTCTAAAATCAATTAATCTTTGCCCAATTGATAAACTTCTTTTTTTATTAGCATTAAATGTTCGATCTAAAAATTTAATTTGATTAACACTTGTTTTTTCTAACTTATCAAATAAATCAAAAAGATAGTCTAATGAAAACTCTCTAATTTCATTGTCTAAAGAAGCCATACAATATTTGCATTTATAGGGGCAACCTCTACTTGCCTCCACATATAAATATCTTTTATCCATTTCATCTAAGTCAAAGTCCAATAAATATGGACTTTCTAATGTTTCTAAATAATCAATATCAGTTTTTACCCTTACAGTATTCACATAATCATGGGTAACTAAACCACTTATATTTTCTTTTCTATTTACGTATTGCCAAAAAGAAATTTCACCCTCACCTAATAAAATTCCATCAACATCTTGAGTTAAATACTTTTGGTATTGATAGCTAACCTCTGGCCCTCCTAAAACAATATTTACATTCTTAAGTTTTTTCTTAATCATTTTAGCTAAAACAAGTGTTTGTTCACCATTCCAGATATAACAAGAAAAACCTATCAAATCAGGATTAATCTCAACAATATTATCCACAATATTTTCTAATTCATCTTTAATGGTAAATTCTTTTAAAATTGTTTCATGTCTATTATCTCTGGCAACATAAAGCCATCTCAAAGCGAGATTTTTATGAATATATTTAGCATTTAAAGTGGTCAGTAAAACTTTCATCTTTTTTCTCTATTTAAATATCGTTTAAATTCTATTTTCTTAATAAATGATAACATAAGTATCTATTTTTTTCTTTATCCATAAAACCAAATATATGATAAGATAAAATTGTGAGGGATTTATTATGAACTATTTAATAGCAATTTTATTAGGTTATGGTTTGGGTTGTATTAATCCAGCATATCTTTTAGGCATACTTAAAGGTTTTGACATCAGAACAAAAGGAACATTTAATGCTGGTGCTTCTAATGCCAAAGTAACAATGGGATGGCCAGCTTTCTTTATAGTCGTTGCCTATGATATTTTAAAAGCATTTATTGCTGTTCTACTAATTAGACACTTCTATCCAGGACAAGAAGGATTAGCTATTTTAGCTGGATGTATGGCCATTATCGGACATATCTTTCCATTCTATCTGCAATTTAAAGGTGGTAAAGGATTTGCTAGTTATATCGGCTTGGTTTTCGCTGTTAACTGGAAAATCGGCATAATTTTAGTAGTAGTGGGTTTAGCACTTTCATTTCTAGCTAACTGGATAGTTATGGCGACACTAGTGTTTGTTATATGCTTTCCAATTTATTGTATTTTAACTAAAGCACCAACGATCACTATTGTTGCTGCACTGGCTGTTAGCTTATTAATAATATACAAGCATCTCAATAATTTTAAAAAACTTAAAAGAGGTGAAGAAATCGGTATTAATGGTAAACCTGTCAGTTTTTTATTAAAAAAAGAAAGTAGCAATATTGAATAAACAGAAAAATTATACATAAAGTATAAATAATGTATAATCAATATAAAGAAAAGAAGGAGAATAAAATGAAATTTTACAAATGCAATGATAATGATCCATTATATGCTTTCTATCAAAAAGACGGTCTTTTTTATCCTGTCTTTGTAGAAAAATATGGAACTAAACCGGTAGATGTTAAAGATGCTTATGAAATTACTGATGAGGAAACCATTCTGGCTTTAAATAAGTATATGCAGCCATATGAGCCAAATAAGCCAAAAATCTACATGGCTGGTCCATTATTTAATGAAGGTGATAGATATAGTAATCAATTAAATTCAGATACCTTAAGAAAAAATGGTTTCACCACTTTTTTACCACAAGAAGTAGTAATTACTAATAAAAGCAGTGAACTTGTTAAAGGGGCTTGTTTCTTTATGGATTTAAAAGCAATCTATCAGTGTGATTACATTGTAGCTAACTGTAATGGAATTGAAATAGATTCAGGAACAGCAGCTGAAATTGGTATGGGATATGCTTTAAACAAAAAGATGTACCTTTATAAAAGTGATGTTAGAAACTATTACAATGAAAGATTTAAATTAAATAATTTTGTCAGCGGTTTAGTTGATAATAGAGTTTTCAGCTCAATTGAAGAAATTGTTGAAGAACTGAAAAAATAAGATGTTGATGGATGGCGATTGTCATCCTTTTTTATTTCTTTTTCATCTAATAAAGAATTAACATTATTTATTGTTTTTTTAAAAATATATTATAATTCTCTTAATAAGAATAAGAAATTATAAATTACTTAATTAGTATGATAATTAAAAAGGAAAGGAAAAAATATGAAATTTTATAAATGTAATGATAATGACCCATTATATGCACTTTATCAAAAAGATAATCTTTACTACCCTGTCTTTATAGAAAAATATGGAACTGAACCAGTAGAGGTTAAAGATATATATGAAATCACAGATGAAGAGACAATTTTAGCCTTAAATAAATATATGCAACCATATGAACCAAATAAGCCAAAAATCTATATGGCAGGTCCATTATTTAATGAAGGTGATACCTATAGTAATAAATTAAATTCAGATGCTTTAAGAGCAAAAGGATTTACTACTTTTTTACCACAAGAAGTAATAATTACAGACGAAAGCAGTGAACTTCTAATTGCTGCTTGTGTATATATGGATTTAAAAGCTATATATACATGTGATTATTTGATTGCTAATTGTAATGGTCTTGAAATGGATTCAGGAACGGCAGCAGAAATTGGGATTGCCTATGCTTTAAATAAAAAGATATATCTTTATAAAAGTGATGTAAGACGATATTTAAATAACTTTGTTTTAGGTTTAGCTGAAAATAAAGTATATCAAACAATTCAAGAAATAATTGAACAACTTGAAAAATAAAAAATATTAACGGATGACAATCTTCATCCGTTTTCTAATGTATCCAATGTCAATAAAATTAAAAACGTTGAAAGATACCATATAGTTTAATAACTTCCAACGTTTATTTTATTTGCACTGAATGATTTAGATAAATAGTTTTATATTATAAGACATCATCACTTTCTTCGCTGACCTCTTCTAATTCATCTAAACCTCTAAATATACCAATACCTTCTTTTGCTTTTACCAATACTTTTTCAATATCAATATTATTTTGAATAAACATAATTTGATTCATAATTTCTATCAATACATTCAAATTTATGCCATATATTAATTTAATCTTTTCATTTTCAAAAGCTAACTGCATTGATATATTAAATGGTGTACCATGAAATAAGTCACAAGCGATAATTATTTCTTGATTTTGATCAAAAGTGTTTAGTATTTCTACTAACTTATCTTTTAATTTATGCATATCAAGATTTTCATTGTAATCTATAGCATACAAGTTGTCTTGCTTACCCATGATCAACTCAAGAGCTGACTTAATTCCGCTGGCAAAAGAACCATGGCCAAGCACTATTATACTTACCATAACTCTCTCCTTTTATAAATGAGCTAATTGAATCTTAAATGGGTTTACTCCTGTGTCAATTCCAATATCTTTAGCGCCTTTTGCAGCCATAAATTGTACTGGAACTGTAAATACTATTGGAGCTAAATATTTATTGGTTTTTACTGAAAATATAAGGTCTCTAGAATCAACTTCTGTCTCTTTCATGGTAATTAAATGAACTCTATCAGTGTATTGTTTAAATGCGCTTCTAAAATGCAGGCATCTTTCCCACTCAGCTTCATCTGAACCAAACATTATAATTGTCTGATTACCTTTTAATCCCATTGTAGGACCATGTGAAAATTCTTCTATTTCATAACCCAAAGTTGGTATACGCAACATTTCACCAATTTTCAACATTGCTTCTAAGCTACTGCTATAATCTATTCCATAGCCAAGAGCAAAAATTCTATCACTATTCACTATTGTTGTAGCATTTGCCTCATACCATTTTTCAGATTCTTCCATTACTAACTCAAAATTATCTACTAAATATTTAGTATCATCCATTAATTTTTCATAAACACCTTTTTCTATTCTATTAAGAGCCTTCGCTGCTTCTAAGGCCAGAAGATAAACTTGTAAAACTGTTACTGTATATCCTCTAGTTTCAGGTGGGGTTTCTTCCTTGCCACACAGTAAAGGTAAAACATAGTCTACATGCTTGGTTATTTCACTTTCTAAAGCCTCAGTAAAAACTAAAGTGTCATAACCTTGCGACTTTAGGTGTTTCATTACATTTATAGTTGATATTGAAGTGCCTGATTGACTAAAGCCAAGACATAAAATATCTTCTTTCTTTAATAAACCACTCCAGTCGGCTTTTTCATAATTGATAAAGACTGTCGGATAATGCGCTTTAGCATCTATACCAACCAAATGCTTAAAATAATACTCCGCCAAAGTAGAAACATTATAAGAAGTACCTGAGCCAAAAAACAAAATTTTCTTATATTTTTTTTCAACAATCAAATCAACGAATTTTTTTAAAAATACATCTCTATTTTTAAATGCTTCTCTCAATGCCCTTGGCTGGTCATACATATATCCAAGTACTGTTGGTTTCATTTTAAATTCCTCTTATCAGGTCAGCCAAATTTTCTGGTGCATCATCAGGAACAATTTGTACTATGACCTCTACTCCTTTTTCAATCAATTGCTTAAAACAAGATAAATCTTCTTCAGTTAAGAATAAGGTCTTTTTAATATGATATTCAGCAGTTTTTGGTGGTGTAATATTTCCAACGGTAATTTTATCAAAAGTATATCCCTCGTTATACATCTCTAAAAGATGTCTTGGACCATTACACAGAACCATAACATTAGAACCCCTATCCAAATTTCTTTTCAATTTATCTGCACAAGTGGCAGCATCATAAAAAGATAATTTCACACTAGATGGGGTACCAAATTTTAAAGCTGTTTGTCTAAATTTATCCTTAACTATTGCATCATCAACGATAAGTATCTTATCAATCTTATGGTAAGGAATCCAAAAACTTACAACTTGTCCATGGATTAATCTATCATCAATTCTTAAATCTAATACTGCCACTTAGTCCTCCTTAAGCAATAATACCTAAAATACCTAATACGAATGCAACTGCTGAAACTATTACAATTACTTTGCCCATAGACATTTGTTTTCTCAATAGATTATAAATGGCTAATGTAGCTGTTAAAGACAACAGTTCTGGAACTATTTCATTTAGATAGTCTTGAACCACAATAACTGAACCTGAAATCTCAAATTCCAATGGTGTAACAATTCCTACCCATTGAGCAACCATGGCGCCAATAGAAGCCATACCGATTATTCCAGCACAATATGTAAATACTTCCATTTTGCCACTTTCTTGTAAATTGCTCATCAAAGTAGTCCCTTGTGAATATCCAAGTTTTAGTCCAAAATATCTAGTTAAGAAATTTGGTAGGTTATAGCTTACTAATAAAATTATTGGTCCTAAAAAACTTCCTTTCATTGCAAAACTAACACCTAAAGAAGTAGCAATTACTTTAAAGATTCCCCAAAAGAAAGTATCACCAATACCACTTAATGGTCCCATCAAAGAAACCTTAACAGCGTTTATTGATTCAACATCAAAATCTTTATCTTCTTTAGCTTGCTCTTCCATAGCAACTGTCAAGCCCATTACAAATGGAGATGGAGCAACTGTCATATTGAATGCTGCAATATGTCTATGCATAGCAGCTTTATAACCCTCTTCATCATCGCCCCAAATTCTCTTTAAACTAGGCATTACAGCATATAAGAATCCTAAACCTTCCATTCTCTCATAGTTGAAAGATCCTAATAATGCAAAAGATCTCCAAAATATACTGTTAAATTCATTTTTTGGTAAATTTTTAATATCTCTATTTTCCATTATAGTTCCTCCTCGTAATCAGAAAAGCTTCTTCTTTCTAATTCTAAATCCTTTGATTTAATCTGATACATAACTAAAGCAACTGCCAAAGCAATAGTTGCTACAGCTATCATCGAAAGACCCATCCATGAAGATAAAGCAAAGCCCATAATTAAATAAGGGACTATATCTTTGTCCATCAATAGGTTTAATAGCAAAGCAAATCCCATTGCTGGTAAAACTTTTGCTACTGCATTCAAGCCATTGATTACCCAAGCTGGTATACTATCAACAACTTTTGCGATGATTTCATTACCTGCATATAATGCTACAAATGTGATTAGCCAATATACCACAATGGTAATAATCAAATTCAAATAATGAATGCCAATTATCTGTTTTTCTTTATTGCCCTCATCGATTAATCTATCCACTCTATGCATCATAGGTGAATATAAAGTGTCGATTATAGTTTGCATAAATTGAAGCATTACAGAAACAGGCACAGCAAAAGTCATAGCAACTTCTATTCCAGAATTTGTAGCTAAAGCTATTGCTGCTCCGATAGTACCACCTGGTCCTACACTCAAGCCTGCTGTTGGTCCAATAGATGCAGCACCCATAAAGATCAACTGCAATTGAGCTCCAATAATTAATCCCTGCTCAGGTTTCCCTAAAATTAAGCCTACTAGTGCGCCAGTAACAACAGGTTCTCTGAACTTACATTCGCCTAGCCAGCCACCTTCTAGATAAGAAACTGCAGAGACAATTCCAATTAAAGTAGCTTGTAAAAAACTCATATAATCCTCCTTTATTATTTATTAGTGATACACCCCACAATATCTCTATCTTCAAAATATCACACTTTATTTTTATTCGCAATATATTTAAATAAATAGTTCTAAATATCAAAACCATTTAATATAATAAACAATTTCAATTCTATATTGTTTTTAACTTTTAGTTAATGATTAAGTAATATAAAAATTTAAATTGGCAATAAATTATGAGCAAAATTGATTTATAATATTTTAAAAATTAGAACTATTTAATTTTTATTTCAATGATGTTATCTTTTGAAGAACAAACTTGAAAAGAATATTTTAACTCTATTACTTTAAATATACCATTAATAATACAACTAATGTTTTCTTTTGTCATAAATACATCAAAAAACAAATAGTGATCTTCTTCACATTTATATTTGTCAATTATATCTAACATTTCTTTTTCACAAATATTTCTGATTTTCAACTCATTTATTACACAATTAAAACAAAATCCATTTTCCTTTATTATTGTATTTTTCCCTAAAATCATACTTTTTACCACTTTCAATTGCGATAAATTTTCTTTAAAAAAGTTTTGATACAAAGTACTATTAAGTGAATCTAAACAAATATTATTATTGCTGATATATATGAAATCATTTGTGGATATACTATCAAAATCTGTACCATTTTCAATAAATAACATGCTTTTATCAACTACTTTTTTTAAATCACAAAAGATTTTGTTTTTTAATTTATTTTCAATTATTCTTTCAAAATTAACTGAATCAAACTTCATTTCTATACGAAAACTTAAATGTTTTTCAGTTTTCATATCTTTAATACTTGAGTCAAAACCCCATTCTTCACTTAGCGACTCATTAATTTTGTTTAAAATATCTTCCTCTAATTTTTCATAATCATATTCTTTTGCTATTTGTAAAATTTCACCAATTTTGTCATTTTTTAATTCCTTGATATAATTTAAAAATTTTTCTTTTGAAATTTCACATATACTAAAAAAATCAAAATAATTAAAATTAGAATTATAATTATAAAATGAAATTAATTCATTCATTTTATCTGTAGACTTGAATTCATTTCCATTATTAAAACACTCACAATAAAATTCTATTACAGCATCTCTTATTTCCTTGTCCTTTTTTATCAAAGAATAATCATATTGAACCACTGAATAAGAATTAAATAAGTGCGTTAAATACCATTCTATAAATAATCCAAGTTTTAAAATTTTATCCTTAATTGTTCCATATAATTGATATTCCAACAAAAAATTATGTTTTTTTAGAAAATATATGTAATCATTGAAATTTACATTAAAAGGTTCTACAGCTTCTTTATGAAGATTTTTCCATGAGATAATTTTAGTATTTCTTTTTATATAACCCTCTTCATCTATAAATTTATTTATTTTGTTTTTCAGTTTTTTAGGAGCATCTCTTTCTAGATTAGATAAATAATACAAATATAAACTAATTATAAAAAAATATGTAAGTAAAAAAGTGTCTTCTTTTAGAAGAAAAGTTTTTTCTGATAACTCTATTTGAACTGCTTTTAATATGTTAAAGTCTTTTTTTTCAACAGTATATGCTGTTAATACAATCAACATAGATGTAATAAATAATTTAATTCCTCTATCTTTAGAATTGTACAAAACCCATAATAATGATGATATATCGCCTTGCATTATCATATTATTTAAAGATTTATTCTTATATATGTTGTATACAACATAGGCAAATTTTTCATAGTATTTTTCTTCAATTAATTTCAAATAAACTTTATCAGTAATATCAATTTTTTTATATATTATATCTTTTAAATTCCTTATAACTCCTGTAGAAATTTTCTTTTGTTCTATTTCATCATATTTTTTCATATCACTAATCAAATCATTTTGAGTTTCTATAAGAATAAAGAAAACTTTAGAATTATAACAATCATCTTTATCTTTTAAAGATAAATATAATTCTTTAAATTCTTTATTGTATAGTAAATACTTTAAAGCCTCATCAACCTCATTTTTTAAATCTTTATTTAAGTAATGATTAATTTTAATGTTATCTTTCAAAATTTTTAAAAATGCTTTTTCTCTTTTTTCCATAATTGGAATCTCATACAATGAAATAACTATTAAAAAAGATATTATAGCAAAAAATGAAATAAATAAAGAAATATAATATTTCATTACATAATAAATCGAACTTATAATACACAATACAATGGAGATTAATACAATAGAAAGAATTGAATAATGTTTTTTTATTCTTAATTTATATAATTCTGAAATATTGACTCCAAAAATTTTGTCGCTTTGCATAGAAATAGAAATACTTATCAAAGAAACAACTAGTGTTACAATAGAAATAATAACTTGAAATATATTATCTACAATTTCGTAATTGTTTTCAAACCATACTATTAAAGAACATTGATTACAAATACTAGAAAAACAAGCAGAAAGTAAAATTAATACACATAATAATAAGTTTGAAGCCAGAAAAACAAAATTACCTTCTATTTTATTTTTTTTGTTTCTTTCTTTTTTCTTGTTTTTTTTCATTCATACCACCATGTTATTGTTCAAAAGCGAAATAATTATCAATAAAATAAAGTTTATAACCTATTTGACATCATATTACACTTGCAATTTTATTTTACCATATATTTCAACTTTGAAACTAATTACTACAAAAAAGACCTCACTCAAGGTCTTTATTTGTTTATTAAGCATCTGCTTTTTCGATTGCTTTTTTAGCTCTATTTACAATTGTTGTAAATGTTTTAGGGTCATGGATTGCAAGTTCTGATAACATTTTTCTATTAATTTCAATATTTGCTAATCTTAAACCATACATTAATTGAGAATAATTTATATCATTATTATGAGCTGCAGCATTGATACGTGCAATCCATAATTTTCTCATTTCTCTCTTTAAATTTTTTCTATCTCTATAAGCATATCTTAATGAACGCATTACTTGTTCATTAGCAGTACGATATAAAGCATGTTTAGAACCGAAATAGCCTTTTGCTAATTTTAAAATTTTATTACGACGTCTATTTTTTGTATAACCTCTTTTTACTCTTGCCATACTTGTTTATCCTCCTACCTTTGAATTAGTAACTTAATGCGTTTGTAATCGCTTTTAGAAACTAATGCAGCCTTTCTTAATTGTCTTTTTTGTTTTGTTGATTTTCTAGGTGCTAAATGTGAAGTATAAGCACGACCTCTTTTTAATTTACCAGTACCTGTAACTTTAACTCTTTTAGCTAAACCTCTTTTTGTTTTCATTTTTGGCATATCTAATTCATTTCCTTTCACTACTTTTTAATTGGCGTTAATGTACAAGACATAGTATTGCCTTCAAGTTTAGGTTGTCTATCAACAGTAGCAACTTCACTTAGTTCAGTAATAAAGTTTTCCATAACTTTTTTTCCTACATCTTGACGAGTCATCATTCTTCCTCTAAAACGCATATCAACTTTAACTCTGTTACCATCTTCGAGCCAACCTTTCGCTTGCCTTACTTTTGTATTGAAATCGTTAATATCAATGACCGGAGAAAGTCTAACTCCTTTAACCTCAGTAACATGTTGGTTTCTTTTTGCTTCTTTAGCTTTCTTTTGTTGCTCAAAGCGATATTTTCCATAGTCCATAATTCTGCATACTGGAGGTTTAGCCTTCTCAGCAACGCACACTAAATCTAACTCGTAATCATAAGCGGTATCAAGGGCTTGATTGCGAGTCATAACTCCTAATGATTCACCATCTGGAGCAATAACTAATACTTCTCTAAAACGGATGCTCTCATTGACTAAATCGCCTGGCATATTTCTTTTACTTATAATTAACACCTCTTTCTTCTATAAAAGAAAAGTGGGTTTGCACCCACTAAAATCAATCTCATTCATTGACAGTAGCTGTTTACCTATACCCATTGGATATCAGGTGAGAAGGGGTGCTTCTTCTTTCCACAATTCTTTACCTTCGTTATTGTATCAAACTAACTTGTTAGTGTCAACTCTAATTAGTTGACAAATTTTTTATCGTACTTTCTTCATTTTTGATTTTATACTATTATTCCTACAAAATCTGTTAAATTTCTTTAATCCTTCTACACCATAAAACTCATCTACAAAATCTCTTATTTTAACTAAACTAAATATTTTTCTAGTATTTATTTCATCAAAAAATAAAATAGTAATATCAGATCCAGGTGAATTTTCTTTAGAAATTTCTACTCTTATTGATAATGAACCATTAATAATCTCAGCATCAGAAAAAACATTTTGTTTTTTACCATAATAACGACATAAAACTAACTTTCTATCGAGCAGCATAATAACACCTCAATCATTTTAACATTAAAGTGTACTACACCTTTTTAAGCATTTCAAGATGTTTTTTAAGTAAATATTTTCACATTTTTTAGTTAGCTACTATGTTTATCAACTTATTAGGAACATAGATTATTTTTCTTATCATTTTGCCCTCAGTTTGAGCCATAACAGTTGGAATTTGTAACGCTAATTCTTTAACTTCTTCTTCAGTAGAATTTAAAGTAACATTAACTCTTCCTCTTAATTTGCCATTAACTTGAACAACAATCTCCACTTCATCAACAACTAGTTTTGCTTCATCATATTGTGGCCATGGCTCATAAGCTAATGTTTCTTTACCTGTATAATATTGATGCATTTCCTCGCATACATGAGGAGCAATAGGACTTAAAATCTTAATAAAATCAATAATCATTTCTTTATTAACCTTTTCAGCTTTATAACACTCATTAATAAAAATCATCATTTGAGAAATAGCGGTGTTAAAGTCTAATGTATCTATATCTTCACTAACCTTTTTAACAGTAAAGTTAAAGATATAATCTAACTCTGGAGTTTTTTCTTCAACAATCTTTTCTGGTGTTTCCATTATTAAACGCCATACTCTTTCAAGCCATCTTCTAGAACCTTCAACACCTTGTTCACTCCAAGGTTTTGAAGCTTCAAGTGGGCCCATAAACATTTCATATAATCTTAAAGTATCAGCACCATATAATTTAACAATATCATTAGGGTCAACAATATATTCAGGGTAACGTTTACCCATTTTGATTCCATTAGCTCCTAAAATCATTCCCTGATGGATTAATTTTTTAAACGGTTCTTTTACTGGAACAATACCTTTATCATATAAATAATTATTCCACATCCTTGAATATAATAAATGGCCAACAGCATGCTCTGGACCACCGACATATAAATCAACTGGCAACCAGTGTTTTAATAATTTTGGATCAGCAATAGCTTTTTCATTATGAGGGTCAATATATCTTAAGAAATACCAACTACTTCCAGCACTACCTGGCATAGTAGAAGTTTCTCTTTTGCCTTTTTTTCCATCAACTGTGACATTTACCCAGTCAGTAGCCCTGTCAAGAGGTGCTGCTCCACCTTTGTTAGGAGAATAATCATCAAGTATTGGCAATATTAAAGGCAACTGATCTTCTGATAATGAAATCATATTTCCATCTTCTAAATGTATTATTGGAATTGGTTCACCCCAATATCTTTGTCTAGCAAAAATCCATTCTCTTAAACGGTAATTTACCTGAGCACTGCCACAATTATTATCTTCTAGCCACTTGTTCATCGTACTAATGGCATCTTCTTTATTCATACCATTGATAAAATCAGAGTTTATATGAATTCCATCTTCAATATAAGCTTCAACACTAACATCTCCACCTTCTAGTACTGGAATGATTTCCAAATTAAATTTTTTCGCAAATTCATAGTCTCTTTCATCATGAGCAGGAACTGCCATAATTGCTCCAGTACCATAACTAGCTAATACATAGTCACTAATCCAAATTGGAATTTCTTTTTGATTAACTGGATTTATGGCATAAGCACCAGTAAAGACACCTGATTTTTCTTTACTCAAGTCTGTTCTTTCAATTTCAGATTTTGTAGCACAAACCTTTTTATATTCTTCTACCTTTTTCTTTTGCTTAGCAGCAACAATTTTATCAACTAAAACATGTTCCGGTGCTAATACACAGTATGTAGCTCCAAATAAAGTATCACTTCTTGTAGTAAAGACACTAAACTTTTCATCAGAGTTTGCGACTTTAAAATCAACTTGAGCTCCATATGACTTGCCAATCCAGTTTCTTTGAATTTCTTTGGTTGATTCAGGCCAGTCAATTTCTTCTAATCCTTCAAGTAATCTGTCAGCATATTTAACAATGTCAATTACCCATTGTTTCATATTTTTTCTAATCACTGGATAGCCACCACGTTCACTTTTTCCATCAATTACTTCATCATTACTTAAAACACAACCCAACTCTTCACACCAGTTAACTGGCATATCGATATATTTAGCTAAACCATCATCAAATAAAAGTTTAAAAATATACTGCGTCCATTTATAGTATGAAGCATCACAAGTAGAAATCATTCTGTCCCAATCATATGAAAAACCAAGATTTTTTAACTGAGCTGTAAAAAACTCAATATTCTCTCTTGTAAATTCATCAGGATGATTGCCCGTACTGATAGCATATTGTTCCGCTGGTAAACCAAAAGAATCAAACCCCATTGGATGTAAAACATTATAGCCTTCCATTCTCTTCTTTCTAGATACAATGTCAGTTGCGGTATAACCTTCAGGATGTCCTACATGTAAGCCTTGACCACTTGGATAAGGAAACATATCCAAAGCATAAAATTTAGGTTTAGAAAAATCATAAGCATCTGTTTTAAATGTCTTATTTTCTTCCCAATACTTTTTCCATTTTGCTTCTGTAATTTCGTGATTATAACTCATATTAATTCCCCTTCAAGAAAAATAAAAGGTGCTACTCTAAGGACCCTTGCGGGCGGTACCACCTTAGTTGACCTATTTTGTCCACTTAAAACGACTTTAACGCAGTCTTACGTTAGCTCATAGAATGAGTTCAGTTAGCTGTCTGCTAATTTCCATCAACCATTAGCTTTCTATATAGTCCAGTTTCACTTACTATTTCTAATCAACACTGATTATATTTTAGTAATTGTAAAGATAAATGTCAAACTAATCATTAAAATAATCAATTAAGATTTCTTTCATATAGTTATATCTTCTAGCATAACTATTATCAACTCTAATTAAATCAAAACCGTATTTTTTACAGATTTCATTTTTCTTTCTGTCTCTTTTTTTCACCAACTCATCATTATAATGTTCTTTACCATCGAGTTCTATTGCAAATATTGGCATTTCTTGATTATTAAAGTCTTTTTGATAAACAACAAAATCAAATCTTCCAGTATAAAATAAATCATTATAAGTATTTCCATCATTAAAAACATGATTTATTGGTACTTCCTTGTAAACCGTACATTTTCTGCCATTTCTTAATACATTTGATAAAGCATGATTTAAATTAACTAATAGTGCTTCCTCTGTTTCGGTACTATATGGTTTTATTCCTAGAGCTCTTGATTTATTTTCTAATGCAGTAATTTCATATTGTCCCTGACTTTTAACATATTGAACTAATTCATATAAATCATCCTGACTATACCTATCCAACTGATGTAGCCTATCTATCTGCTCTTGACTGCCAAATATAACTAACTTATTCTTAGCTCTAGAAGTGGCAACATTTATTAGTTCACGATTGTTTTTTAGCCAATCATAAGTTTTACCAATTGTTTTATCAGTTAAACAAAGGGAAAATAAAATTTCACTTTTTTCATCACCTTGAAATGCATGGACAGTACCACAGGTAACATTTAAAATTTGATAATCTTTTAACTTCTGAGATATCAACTGTTTCTGCTTAACAAATGGTGTTATTACTCCTATTTGTTTATCTTTATTTTCTAGTATGTATTCAATAATCGCATCAGCTTCTTTTGGGGCAGTATTTCTCGTTGAAGTTTCATTATTTTTAATCTCTTTAAATAATAAGGGATTTATACTTTCTGTTTTTGAAGCAATAATTAATTTGGAATTATAATATTTTAAATTGTTAAAATCTATTATTTTCTTATGACATCGATAATGATGAGATAATAAGATTTCTGAAGAAATGGCATCAACTGATAAATAAGTCTTGTAGATAGAATTCTTCAAATAATCATACTCGTCAGTAATGTAATATTTTTTTCTTAAATGAATATTATCTTTTTCATCAAGCAGAATTACTGGATTTAACTGTTGTGGATCACCAACTAACATTAAATTTCTGCCTCTAAGTATGGGAATTAAAGAAATAGCTATATTACATTGACTTGCTTCATCAATAATAACCATATCAAAATATATATCTGGATTACCTAATTTATGAGCAGAAATACAAGTAGTAGTAATAATTGGAAAAATTTTAACAAACTTCCTCAAATTATCTCCGTTTGAAATATAACGATTAAAATTTCTAACCTTTTCTTCATCTTCTTCTAAAAATAATATTTCAATTAAATCGCTATACCTTGGTTCTAATAAGGCTCTTAAACATTTAATTGAAGCATAGTAAAGATATCCTTTAAAAATCTTATCATCCACAACATAATCTAAGGCTTCCTTGTTATTAATTGTTCCAATTTCTTTTATGCGGTTGTTAACTTTTTCTAACTGAACACCTTGAAGTTGTATTTGATAGTTCAAATTATCATTAGTTTCCAACATCTTTTCAATAGTCTCTTTTCGTTCTTTCAATTCAATGGTTTCATCATACCTTTTCATTAAATCACTTAATTTTTTAGCATCAACGAAAGTATCAAATTCAAGTTTTTTGAGCATATTTTCATCTATATTAATTTCTTTTATTTGTAGATATAATTGTTTTATATAATTTATGGCTTCCAAAACTTTTTCATTATTCCCTAGTCTGATGATTGGAAATGGAATCACATTTTCTTCATAAGTCATAGATGCTAATTTATCGACAACTGAATCTAAAGGATGATTATTGAATGAAGTAAATAGTACAGTCCTTTTATTATAGAAAGCTGTTAGAATGGTATTTATAATTGTATTGGTTTTTCCAGTTCCTGGCGGACCTTGTACATAAGTTAGAGGATATTTCATAGCATTATGAATAGCTAACAACTGATCCAAATTAATTTGACGATTAATTAGGGCAATAGGATAATCCTTTCTTCTCACTGGTATTTTTAAAAATTCTCCAAAGAAAGCAGCAATAGGCTTTTCCACTTTTTTTTCCTTGTATTTTTCTATGATAAAACCATATTCATCAGTTAAATCTACTAATATTTCTCTACCAATAGCAATTATATAAGGCATATCATCAACTGCTTCATTATTGCCAATATTACTAGCTATATTATCTTCAATTACTTTTATATTATTTGAAAAATCATCTAACAAATATAATTGATCATTATCTATAAATCTATTAATACCATACTTAGTTCCATCGATAGTAAACTCTTTACAAATAGTAATTTCATTAGCTGCTTTTAGTTTTCTATTTTTAACATCCAAAAATAATTTACGATAGGCTAAAACGTATAATCCTCCCTTTGTATAGATACTTAAAATATTTAAACACAATTGCTTATATTTCAGGTTACTTGAATTTTTATTCTCATTTTGAAATGATCTGACTATTTCTAAAAATTGATAATCATCTAATGTCAAGTCCCCACGTCTTATTTTATCATCATCTATTTTGCTTATAAGCGCATACTCGCATTCAAAAGGACTATTATCCAATCTCTGACAATCAGATAGATAATTAAGTATTTTCATATTATAAACATTATCAAAAAGTCTTCTATATTTATTAGGATTATTTTCAATATCTTCTTTTAATGATTTTGAACCTTTATAATACGAACCTTCTATAATTGTAGCTGACAAGATATTTTTCAAGTTAATTCTTAATTCTTTTAACTGTCCATTGCCAATATGTAAACCATCCACAACTAAAGATATTGATTGTTTTATCAACATTTCTTTTGTGGCAATCCAATATCTTGTTATTTCGTTAGAAACATTTCGATATTCAATACTAACCCACTTATCTTCAAAAATCCCTTTAAATATAACTTTATTGATATCGTTCATATTTATATTTCTCTATAAAATATAGTAACATACGATTATCAAAATTTCTATTAATTTGATAATTAGAAAATTTATTTATATAATTTAAGTATAATGAGAACAAAACTAAAGCATCGGAAATTACCTAATTATAACTTAGTTGAAGAGTTAATAAACTCCATTTCTCATGGACTTGGAGCACTTTTTGGCATTATTGTTTTGATAATCTTAATTCTTAAATCTATTAAAAACAGTAGTATCGCTCAACTTGTAACAGGAATAATCTATGCTTTTTCTTTGATTGCTTTATATACTAGTTCAACTATTTATCATGCTATAACTCACGAATTTACTAAAAAAGTAATGCAGATAATTGATCATTGTATGGTTTATATTCTAATTGGCGGAAGTTACACCCCAATATTAGTTTGTAGCATCATGAAAGTAAGTCCAGTTAAATCTATTATCTTATTAATTGTAATTTGGATAATAATTATCATTTCAATAATATTAAATTCAATAGATTTAGAAAAACATAAAGTTTTTGCACATATTTCTTATCTTGCTTTAGGATGGATTGTAATAACAATCTTAAAAGATACCTATATAGCCTTGACTCATGATGGATTTATGATTTTGCTCTATGGTGGTATTGCCTATACTGTTGGTGCCATTATTTATGGCATTGGAGTTAAAAAAAGATACTTTCATTCGATATTTCACTTCTTTGTTTTAGCAGGATCTATCATTCAATTTATTAGCATTTACTTATATGTCTTTATTTAGCATCTAGTAATATTTAATATTATAAAGTTATTGTTTGATATCAACAAAAAAGATTGCCAAGTTGGTAATCTTTTTTTAACTTTGCTTTTACTCTAATTGTGCTTTTCCAGTATATAACTGATAATATCTACCTTTTTGTTCTACTAGAGAGTCATGATTTCCTCTTTCAATAATCTGACCTTTTTCTAATACAATGATCGCATCAGAATTTCTAACAGTTGATAGTCTATGAGCAATAACAAATACTGTTCTGCCAGACATTAATCTATCTAGACCTTCTTCAATCAATCTTTCAGTATGAGTATCAATAGAGCTGGTAGCCTCATCCAAAATAAGTACTGGTGGATTCGCAACGGCTGCTCGAGCAATATTTAGAAGTTGTCTTTGTCCTTGTGATAAGTTAGTTCCATTGGCTGTTAATACCGTATTATAACCTTGTGGTAAGCGACTAATAAAACTATCAGCATTAGCTAATTTAGCTGCTTCAATACACTGTTTGTCAGTTGCTTGCAAGTTACCATAACGAATATTATCCATAACTGTTCCTGAAAACAAATTTGTTTCCTGCAACACAACCCCAAGTGAAGAACGAAGTGAATCTTTCTTAATTTCTTTAATATCAATTCCATCATAAGTTATTTTACCCTGATTTACATCATAAAAACGATTTATCAAGTTAGTAATAGTTGTTTTCCCTGCTCCAGTTGATCCGACAAAGGCAATTTTTTGACCTGGTTTAGCATATAAACTAATATCTTTTAACACTGTTTTTCTATCTTCATAACCGAATGTTACATCATGAAATCTAATGTCTCCCTTAAGCTCTGTTAATGAATTTTCATAAGGATTTTTCCAAGCAAAAATTCCAGTTCTTTCGGTGGTTTCAATTAAGTTATCTTCTTTATCTTTAATAACATTAACAAGTGTTATTTCGCCATTATCAATTTCATCTTGAGAATCAATAATTCTAAACACTCTTTCAGCACCTGAAATTGCCATCATCATCCCATTAAATTGATTAGATAGATGATTGACAGGACCAGCAATTTGTCTTGTATATAACAGAAAACTTGATAATGCTCCTAAAGTAAAGACTCCATCAATGGTCATTTTCGCACCTAGTACGGCAATTACCGCATACAAACAATAAGCTATATTGGCATTTATTGGCATAAGCATTCCAGCTGAAGCATGAGCTCTAACGGCAGCGTTAAATACCCTCTTGTTATAAACTTTAAATTGTTTTATCGCAGCTTCTTCATACTGGAAAACCTTAATAACTTTTTGTCCTTGAAACATTTCTTCGACATAACCATTGATATCGCTGCCACCCTTTTGAATTTCAATAAAATACTTTCGCCCATTTTTTCCCAAAGCATAAATTACCAGTGCCATCAAAAACATAGCCACTAAAGACACTGCTGTTAGTTTTGGGCTTAATTTAATCATCATAAATAAAACCCCAAATACGTTAATTGCCGTAGAAATTAATGCTGGTAAAGTCTCAGCAATAAGTGGTCTCATGGTGTCGACATCGTTAGTGTAAAAACTCATTAGCTCACCATGAGTATGACTGTCGAAAAAATTAATAGACATGTTTTGCATTTTGGCAAAGAGTTCAGTTCTTACATCATTTAACAATCCAGTAGAAATGATAGAAATCATTTTTCTCCAAATATATGATGCTGATACTCCGGTCAAATAAATAATTGCCATAAAGGTTAACATCTCTATAAACGCTGTTAAATCTGGATTTTCCTGTCCAATATATGGCACAACAAAATCATCAATAATAGGAGCGAAGAAATATGAGGCAGCAACATTTGTTAAAGCTCCAATGATAATACAAACAAAAACCACTACCATCGCCAATTTGTAAGATGATAAATATCTAAAAATTCTAGCCACTGTCGCTGGAATGTTTTCAGCTCTGGCAGTTCGAATTTGACGATAACGACGTTTTTCTGTCATATTATTCACCCACCCCTTTTAGCTGTGTATAGTACAAATCACTATAAACTTCATTAGTTTTCAATAAGTATTCATGATTGCCTATATCAGTAATACGACCATCTTCCATAACAATAATTCTATCAGCATCCATTACCGAAGATATGCGCTGAGCGATGATAATAGTGGTCATATTAGATAATCTTTTCTTTAATCCTTGACGAATACGTCTATCGGTATCTGTATCTACCGCACTGGTTGAATCATCTAGGATAATAATCTTTGGTTTTTTAAGCAAAGCTCTGGCAATAGTTATTCTTTGTTTTTGACCACCAGAAACATTAACTCCACCTTGTCCTAATTCTGTTTGATAACCATCAGGAAAAGAAGAAATAAAATCATGAGCCTGAGCTACTTTGCATGCTTCTACAATTTCTTCAAAAGTAGCTTGTTGGTCTCCCCATAATAAATTTTCTTTTATCGTTCCACTAAACAAAACATTTTTCTGTAAAACTACTCCTATTTCTTTTCTTAAATTATCCAGTTTATATTCTTTTACATTATGACCACCAACATATACTTCGCCGATAGTTGCATCATATAGTCTGGGGATTAATTGAATTAACGTTGTTTTACTAGAACCAGTAGAACCAATGATACCAACTGTTTCTCCTGAAGCTATCTCTAAATTAACCTCGCTTAAAGCCATCTTTTGGGCTTCTTTACTATAAGCAAAACTAACATTCTCAAATTTGATAGAGCCATCTTCTAAAACTAACTCTCCATCGTTGCCATCATCATTAATATCAACAACTTCATTTAAAACTTCATTAGCTCTATCAACTGAAGCCTGGGCAAAGACAATCTGCATCATAATTGAAGAAATCATTATCAAAGCAAATAAGATTTGCTTTAGATATGAAAGATAACTCATAAATTCGCCAACCGTCATCATTTGATTAATAATTAAATTTCCGCCCAACCAGCTAACCGCAATCATACAACTATACATAACTAAGTTAAAGAAAGGATCATTAAACAAAACAATACTTTCAGCTTTTCTTTGGAAATCTCTAACACCTTCAGAAGTCTTTTTAAATTTAAGTTTTTCAAATTGTTCTCGAACAAAAGTTTTAACTACTCTGATGGCGATAAAGTTTTCTTCTAATTTGCCATTCATATCATCAAATTTGGACATTAGAACCTTAAAACGTGGATAAGCATTATAACCAACTAAAAATAAGCCTAAAGCTAAAATTGGAATTGCCACCCAAAAAATCGTAGCCAATGATTGATTGATTTTATATACCATTAAAGCACTGAAAAATAGGTTAATCGGCGCTCTAAACAGATGTCTAACTATAGCAACATAAGCCATTCTCATCATTCTCATATCTGAAGTCATTCTAGTAACTAAAGAAGGTACTTCGAACTTCTCAATATTAGCAAATGAATAACTATTAATTTTTTTGAACATAGCATTTCTTATATTGTAAACAAATCCACTAGAAGCAATTGCGCTAGTATAGCCTGCCAAACCACCACAAATCATTGCACACATGCTTAGGCCAACCATCACCAGTCCCATTTTGATAATGTAATTAATATCAGCACCAGCTAATCCATTTACTCCAACATCAATAATCCTAGACATAACATATGGAATAAGCACATCAAAAAGCACCTCCAATATCATTAAAATTGGTGTAAGAATTGCTGCAATTTTATGTTTTCCAGTATATTTAAAAACTAATTCAAACATAAAGCACCTGCTTTCCAATGAAAAATATATATTGTAAACACAACATATATTCTACTCCTATTGGTTTCATAAATCAATTAACTAGTTAACTTTATTTCTGAAAAATCAAAACTATTATTTTAATATTGTATAGTTTTTTAATTCCTTAGCTAATATTTTATAGTTAGGACATATCTTTTCTAATTCTTGATAAAATTCTTTTTGATGGTTTCCTTGCTTAAAATGAGTAACTTCATGATAAATCACATACTTAATTAGCTCATAAGGTAAACAGGCAAGAAGATAATTTAAGATAATTAAATTCTTTTTGCTGTAACAACAGCCCCACCTACTTTTATAAATTTTAAAATCAAGTTCAAATTCAATGCCTAATTCATATTTAACTTCATTCACATATTGAGTTAATATAGCTGCCAACTGTTTTTTATAATTTGTCTTTATACTTCTTATATTTTTACCATAAAGCATTAGGTTATTATCTCTAATTAAAAATTCACTTTTTTTGCCAGTGACAATCTGTAGATTAAACTTTTTACCTAAAAAATATATTTCTTTATCATTTTCCAAATCAAAGTAGACATTTATTCTTGAATCATTAAGCTTTTTTTCAATCCAATTATGATGTTTTTTGACAAACTCATCAATCATAAACTTTGGTGTAAGAAGTGGAGCATAAACAAAAACCTGTCCATTTTCAACTTTGATGGACATAGTTTTTCTAGTGCTTTTTTTCAGTTTATATTTAACTGACATATTTTTCCCACTCTTTCATCAAATTTATGATTTCATTTTTCTTATCGTTTATTTCATTATTAAGTTGATCCATTTTTTGATAATCGTGATAATACTCTTCTTCAAAACGTAAATCTCGCAGATTTTCCAGTTCTTTTTCGGCTTTTGTTATTTGTCTTTCCAGTGATTTAGCTCTTTTTTTATTTTCTCTTTCTGTTTTAGAATCAATAACTTTTTCTTCTTTTATTACTACTGCTTTTTCATGATATTCAATATTATTTACTTTATCTAAAAATTCTTGATAATTTAATTGATAGTACTTAGTTTTTTTGCCATCAATATGCAAAATACGGTTAGCTAATTTATTAACAAAGTATCTATCATGACTTACAAAAATAACTGTGCCATCATATTGTAGTAAAGCTTTTTCTAAAGCTTCTTTACCAGCAATATCCAAATGGTTAGTCGGTTCATCTAATATTAATAAATTCGCCTTTGAAAGCATTATTTTACATAATAATAATCTAACCTTTTCACCACCACTTAAAACATCACAAGTTTTAAAAACATCATCAGCTGAAAACAAAAAATTTCCTAATACTGTTCTAATTTGCGTATGGTCATATTCTGGATATAGGTCCCATAACTCATCTAAAACTGTTTTAGTTGAACTAACCTGGGCTAAAGCTTGATCAAAATAGGCTACTTCTATCTGATGACCATAGATAAAATCTCCTGATAATGGAGCAACTAAACCCATAATAGTTTTTAAAAATGTGCTCTTGCCTAAACCATTTGGTCCAATAACACCTATTTTATCAGTTGAATATACCTGTAAATCAATTTTACATAATGGGTAATCATAACCTATTTCTAAATCTTCAACAATTAAAACTGTATTTCCGCCTTTAAGACTTTTTTCAAAACGAAGTTTCATCTTTCTTTTATCTTCATTAGGTCGCTCAATTTTATTCATCTTTTGCAAGTATTTTATTTTACTTTGAGCAAAAGCAGCTTTATTTTTTTTATATCTGAACTTTTCAATTAACTGCTCAAGACGTGCTATTTCCTCTTGCTGATTTTTATAGGCAATTTGTTGACGATTAAACTCGGCTTCCTTTAAATGGATGTACTGACTATAATTTCCGACATAATGATGTAATTTATTGAATTCAAATTCATAAACTTCAGTAACAACTTTATCCAAAAACATTCTGTCATGACTTACGACAACTAAAGCATTAGGATATTTTTGTAAATATCCTTCTAACCATTCTACTGTCTGAATATCCAAATGATTAGTTGGTTCATCTAGAAGTAAAATATCTGGTTGCAAAAGTAATAAGCGTACAAAAGCTATTCTTGTTTTTTGGCCACCAGAAAACTCCGATATTTTCTTATCCAAATCATCTAAAGAAAAACCAAACTTGGTAAATAGCATTGTTTGCTGCTGATCATAGTTGTAACCATTATGACATTCAAACTGATGCTGCAAACTAGCAAATTTTGCTAGTAATTCTTCAGAATATTCTGTTTCCAATCTCTTAGCTACTTTTTTAAGTTGCTGTTCAATTTCTAAAATATGTCTATAAACTTCATCAAAAGATTCTCTTACGGTTAACTGTTCATTTTTGAAAGCTTGTTGTGACAAATAGCCTATTGAAATGTTGTTGTCAATTAGCAGTTGACCACCATCTAAATCATATTCCTTATTAATAACTTTCAAAAGGGTTGTTTTACCACAACCATTTCTGCCTATTAATGCAACTTTTTCGTTAGATTTAATTTCAAAATCAATGTCTTCAAACAGTATTTCACCACCGAAGTCCTTTGACCCATTTTTAATTTTCAACAACATTTATAGCTCCATTAAAATAGCCAACTTAATTGGCTATTTGTAAATATTCTAATATACCTTTTACAATCGCACTAGCGACTTTTTCTTTCTGCTGACTCCAGAGACTTCGTGCTGTGCTATCTGACATATTTATAGTAACAATTTGAATAGTATCAATACCATATTTATTGTTATAGGCAAAGGTGTTTTTCTGAGCACTTTCTGAATATGTGCCAGCTGATAAAACTGCCCCACCCGCTTCTCTAATTTCATATTGTAAATCGGTTACACCATTGGTATCTACATCACATTTGAACAGATACTTATCATTAGGATATATTTCAGTTTCTTTAAAAAGATAACCGTAAACAGCTTTCGCTAGCCTTCCAGAAGACCTATTTGCATACATGACTCCTATATTTCCATAAAAGTCCATATCTAAGTGAATCATATATTTAGCTCCACTTTTATAAGCCTTTTCCAATGTTCCACCTTTACCATAATATTGAATATCTTGACCAAATTCATCTTTTAAAACTAAAACTTTTAAACCTTTTGCTTCTAATGCGCTTTTTACTTTTAAAGCCAGTTCATACATTTGTTCTGCTTCAATAAAATCTCCAACTTTCTCACCAACCAGTGAAATACCACTCATTGTTAAAGCAGGAGAAGTAGATATCGCAATATCATATTGTGGATACTCTTGGGCAACGGTTACATTAATATAAATGTAGTTTTGATCTAAAACATCTGTCAATGGTTTCTTTTTATTTGAGTTAATTTCATCAAACAAATTTTTATCAGCAATTACTTCTATCTTGTAGTTTTTACCATAACGAGAAACAGTATAGAATGTATTGTTAGTAGATAAAACTGACTGATAATACGCTCTAAAGGTAACATCCCCATCAACGATGTATAAACTATAAAAACCAGGAGTTAATTTATTTAAATTGATTTGATTATCAACATCTTTTGTCAAATCAGCAAAAGTGACAATATTATTGGAATTAATCAAGTCTTTCAAAATAACAGTTTTTCCATTTAATGTGTTTGATTTAGTGATATCATCGCCATAACTTTCAAAATACAAGTTCAAAGACTCGCCATAAAAATTATAATCCTTAATTAAAATAGGTTGGCTTCTATCTTCACTATTAATAATATCCAGAGTTTTCTTAGCATTAAAATTTCCAATTGTATAAATATCTAAATCTCCAGTTTTTGAGCCAAAAAGTCCTGCTATCAGCGAGATTAATAGATATGATACTAAAATAATGCTTAATACTAGTGGAACAACAACATTCCATTTAATCTTAACCTTTTTATCAAACATAATAACTCCTCCATTATTTAATTATACTATTTACCTTAATAAAAGTGAATAATAAGGTTCAATTGTTTTGCAAATTAATAACTTCTTCTATCTCATAATGTTAATAGCAATAAAAAACAACTATTTATCTTTAACCGATATATAATTGTTTTTATTAACTGCTAATATACTAAAAAGTTTTTCACATTATTTTAGAAAACATTACCGTTTTCTCTATAACTTTTCCAGGTATTCTCGAAAAAGTCATCATTTTCTGGAATATTAATAACTGGACGCCAGTTGCAAATGCATTGATTTTCAATATATTGAATAGTCTGAATTTGGTCTGCTAAATACTGATCGTCAACTCGGAAGGTAAATTCATCTGGCAAATAGTTATATGGTTTATTTCCTGTTGCATCAGTATAAAGAGCACTTCCTCTAGAGCCACCTTTATTATCTATGTAATCCTTATAAGCTGTTAAATAACATTTTTGAGCTATCAAATTATCTCTAATTTTATACAGCCAGCTTAATTCAGATAAAGAAGAAATTTTAATTTCCTTGCTAAAATTAGTTAGGATATTATCAATATAAGCTAAAGTCTTTTCTATATCTTTTTGATTGCGAATAATGCCACCATAGCTGCTCATTTTATTAGTTGTATCTTTAAAAACTTCTTGCAGATTTGAATAACTTGTCAAACAATCATTGGCTAATTGATTCATTTCTTCCACTGCTTTACTGCTGAGTTTTTTAAACTGTTCACTATCATGAGTATCATTTGTACATAATTTACTAATATATAGTGCTGCTCTATTTGAGCCAACTTGACCTGAGTTTAAAGCTGATCCTCCTGGTCTATAGACACCATGAGTTCCAGCTACTTCCCCTACTGGGAAAAATCCTTTTAGATTAGATTGCCACCATAAATCAATGTCTAATCCTCCATTATTATGTTGAGCACACAAAGAAATCTCCAGCATCTCGGTTTCTAAATCTACATTGAAGTCTCTATAGAAATCAATTGCAGGTTGATTCATGATTTTTAATCTTTCTATTGGTTTACTAACTAAAGCATTAGCATTCTTCAAATATTCAAAAGCCTCATAATCTAATTTATTCAAATCTAAACAACTATTTGGCTCATCTCTGTAATCTAAGAAAATTCTTCTGCCCTTTAGTAATTCCAAATAAACTAAAATATCAATAATTGAACTACCATCACTTACTTTTCTAGCATCAAAAGGCCATTGATATCCTTTTAAAAACAATTTTGATGCCATTTTTTCTGGTGTTTCAAAATAGTCCAACAGAAATTCTTTGGAATCATTAAGATCTTTATCAGTACTTAAAACTTTAGGCAAAACTTGCATATAAGTGCCCGAAACATTCCAACGTGGCTTAACAGAAGCCAAACCAAATTGCCATTCAGTCAAGTTTTTCCCCTTTACTCCAGCTTCAAAAGCTAAACCAGAAGAACCGTGTTGCGAAGCAGGATATACTGTATTAGCATATATTCCAGCTGGACCTCCAGTAGCATAGATTACATTTTCAGCTTCAATAACTACATATTTTTTCTTTTCATCATTTTTAGATAAATCCAGGCAGACTAATCCATATACTTTTTTATCATCTGCTATTATTTTAATGACCTGTAGTTTATTCCAAAAAGGAATATTATACTCTTCAAATTGTTTTTGTAAAGCTTCAGTCATCCTTTTAGAGGTGTATGGACCAACAGAAGTGGCACGGTTTTTAGGATCGTGATCTGTTTTATAACCGATATATTCCCCATAACGATTGACTGGAAACTCTACTCCTAGTTCACATAAACACATAAAACATGGCACACTATAAGCAGCTTCACATAAAGCAATATCACCATCCATGCATTTACCTTCAAATAATGTCTGAGCCATCTCATAGACTGAATCATTGGTATCTCCAGATAATGTAAGTTTATAGTAGGTTTGTTTGTCAGAGCCCGTATTGCGACTAGTACCTGCGTATAGATTTTCACTAATTAGTAAAATATCATGCTGACCATATTGCCACAAACGACAAGCAGCATTAAAACCTGCAGCTCCACTGCCAACTATAACTGTATTAACTTTTTTAAAATCCAACGAATAATCTTTCATAATTATAACCTCTGAATATGGAATCCACCATCAACATCAACATAGTTTCCAGTAGTATACTGAAATTTTTCACTAACAAAAGCTGAAACAACATTAGCTACATCTTCTGGTAAACCCCATCTGGCAATTGGAAATACTCCATCATCGATTAATTTATTATATTTTGCTTCAACCGTTGAGGTCATATCTGTCGCAATAACCCCTGGTCTAACTTCATGAACCCAGATCTTTTCAGAAGCAAGTCTATCAGCATATAACATTGTTAAAGCTGTGACGCCAGCTTTGGAAATACAATATTCACCTCTAGAAGTCGAGCTAACAACCGAAGAACAGCTACTAATATTTACAATAACACCCTTGCGACCATCAACTTCTTCCTGTGAAATCATCTGCTTAGCCACAGCTTGAGTTAAAAACATTGTTCCTTTAGTATTAATTCCAATAACACGATCAAAACTTTCTTCAGTCATCTGTAATAAATCATTTCTTTCTAATGGAGCAACACCTGCATTATTAACTAGTACATCAATTCTACCGAATTGCTCAAGAGCATCCTTAACAATTTTTTTGCGGTCATCACTGTTGCCAATATTTGCTTGGCTGTAACCTACATTGTAACCTTTTTGAGCTAACTGATTAAGTACTTCTTGATTATTCTCCTTAGGTTTTGTGGCTACCATTAAAACATTGAAACCATCTTTAGCCAATTGTTTGACAATAGCTAAACCAATTCCCCTACTACCACCTGTAACAATTGCAACTTTTTTCATCTTTATTCCTCCTTTACAATACGATTTTCTCTTTTAACAGCTTCTGCATTAAATTTTTTGTATAACGGCATATAAACTTTACTGTTTCTAACTACACAGCCTGTTGTACCATGGTCCCTCATGATTTGGGTGCAAAGCGAACAACTAATACAACACTTTTTAGGATCCATATATCCCTGATGAATCAAATCATAAGGCCCATCTGGATAAGCTAGACTGCTTCTACCAAATCCCACAAAAGAACATCTTTGATTTTTAATGTTAGCACTAGCTGCATATGGAATAAACTGTCTTAGCCAAGAATAACCATTGCCAACAACTGGTACATCACCTGCAGCTTTTTGAACAACTTCTGTAAGTTTAAATAATCTTTCAATACTTTCTAATGGATGTTCATCTGGTACTGGTACTCCATAAGAAGACTTATCAAAAGGTCTGGTAACTTGTGGATAAATGTAATATGGATTACCAGCAGAATTTGATAATAAATTTACTCCATTTTCTATCATCATTTTCACCAGTTTAACTGGTTCACTTGAATCAAACTTCCACATATCATCATGATCACAGCCAAATCCATATGGATAAGGATGAGCATCAAAGACATTGAAACGTGAAGCAATAATAAAATCATCACCGACAGCTTTTTTAACTGCTTTTATTGTCTCTATTAAAAAACGTGAACGATTTTCAAAATTCCCCCCATACTTGCCTTTTCTAGTATGGGCAGCTAAAAGTTCATTGATTAAATATCTGTGACAACCCTTAATATCAACACCATCAAAACCAACTTCTTGAGCCAATTTAGCTGAATATACATATCTTCCAATTAAAGAGTCCAGATATTCATCTGTTACCACAATTTCATTCCCTTTATCTAATATTGGGTCATTATAAGCAACTAAAGGTCTTGCGATATGTCCTTCTGGTCTACTATAACGTCCAGAATGAGTTAGCTGTAAAACATGTAAAGGACGATAACCGTTTCTTTCTTCAGCAATTTTATTTATTTCTTTTAATAAATCAGCAAATTTGCTTCTGTTAGAAGCAGTAAGCATCATTTGTAATTCATTAGCTTTTCCTTCTGATACCACTGCATTTGCTTCCCACCAGATTAAGCCATAGCCTCCAGCAGCTGCTTTTCTATATCTTTCATAAACTAGTTCACTTGGTGAACCATCAGTATTGGAATCACAGCCTTCCATTGGTAACATAGCCATCGAATTGTGTGCAATCTTATTACCAATCTTTCTAGGTTTGAATAGCGGACTAAAATCACTATCTAACTTGATTTCAACACCAAGTTCTTTTATTTTATCTTGAATCTCTTCCAATGTCTTAAAATTAAATGTTTCATGTTTACTCATAAATTACCCTCCTATTTAGTAGATTTTCTTACAACAACTTCATGATCTAAAATATATCTTTTGCTAGGTGGTAGAACACCATTAGCATTTTTATATTCTATTTGATTAATTAAAGCATTTCCAGCAGTTATACCAAATTGATAAAATGGCTGACGAACTGTAGACAATGGTGGTTCTAAAATAGCGCTCAACTCTACATCATCAAACCCCAACACTGACACATCTTCTGGAATTCTGATACCCATATCATGTAAAGCACGCATAATAACAATGGCTTTAGGGTCTGATGAGGCAAATATAGCATCAATATTCTCATCCCTTTTTATTAATTCTTGCGTTAAATGATAAAAGTCCTCTGCTGATTTTTTTTCATACATTACTAGACTATCATCATATTCCAGACCACTATCATGCAAAGCTGCTTTATAACCTCTGAGTCTTTCACGATAAAAGAACAGTCTCTGCTCGCCCATCGCAAAAGCAATACGCTTACAACCTCGACTTATAAGATATTTCATCCCATCATAAGTCGCTTTAAAATTATCTACTCCCACAATATCAATGTTATCTATATCATCTTCATTATAGCGATTAACCAATACTATTGGCACACCCGTTTTTTGAAGAGAGCGCACATTTTCTTCATTTGCTTTAGCACAAGCAAAGACGAATCCATCAGTCCAACGACTTCTCATCTTTTCAATGTAAATTTTTTCCATTTCCTCATCTTCATCGGTATTGCATAAAACAACAATATATCCTCGTTCTCGTGCTACTTTTTCTAGTCCCTTACAAATTGGAGCAAAAATCAAATTTTGAATCGAGGGAATCATTAAACATATAGCAGTAGAAGAACCCATTTTTAAGCTCTGCGCTAATTCATTAGGCTGATAGTTGGTTTTAGAAATTGCTTCTAAAACTTTTTTTCGAGTTTTTTCATTTACATAACTTTTCCCGTTAAGAACACGCGATACTGTTGATGCTGATACTCCTACCATTTCACCTATTGTCTTTAAGTTGACACGCTTCATTATTTTCCTCCGAGATATGCCTTTTTAACCTCATCAGAATTTAATAGTTCTTCTCCAGTACCTTCTAGTTTAATTTCTCCATTTTCAATAACATAAGCATAATCACAGATAGATAATGCTTTTTTTGCATTTTGCTCAACCAATAAAACGGTAATACCATTATCCTTTACCTTCTGGATTATTTCATAAATCTGATTAACTATTAAAGGAGCTAAACCCATTGAAGGTTCATCTAGTAATAATATTTTAGGATTACTCATTAGTCCTCTAGCAACCGCAAGCATCTGTTGCTCCCCACCAGATAAGGTTCCTGCAAACTGGTTTTTTCTTTCTCTTAATATTGGAAATAATTCAAACTGTTTTTCAACATTATCATACAGTTCTTTTCCACTTGATAAAAAACCACCAACCAGCAAGTTGTCAGTAATGGTCAAACCAGAAAAAGTATGACGACCTTCTGGCACATGGACAATACCTTGGGCAACAATTTTATGAGCTTTTTTTGGAATTGGTTGACCCTCAAATAAGATTTCTCCATCTAAAGGTTTTACCAATCCTGATATTGTTTTAAGTAAGGTAGACTTTCCGGCACCATTGGCTCCAACAATTGAGGTAATTTGGCCACGCTTAACATCTATATTGATATGTTTTAAGGCTTCGACATGTCCATAATTGACCGTTAAATCTTTTACCTGAAGCATTACTTCTTTCATCATATATCTCCTAACGGACTACACGTCCACTTCCATCACCCATCATAAGTTTTTCCACATCACTTACAGAAACTCTATTAAAGTCACCAAGAACTGAATGTTTCAAACAACTAGCTGCTACTGCAAATTCTAAAGCCTGTTGATGATCATCATAAGAATTCAGTCCATAAATCAGACCACCACAGAATGAATCGCCGCCACCTACTCTATCAACAATATCTCTAATTTCATATTTAGTAGACAGATAGAAATTTTTTCTATCATTTAAACATGCCGACCAGCCATTGATGTCAGCTGAAATAGATTCTCTTAAAGTAATGGCAATTAGTTTCATATTTGGATAATACTCTAAAACTTTTTCTGATAAAATTCTGTATTTATCCTTATCTAGTTCTCCTGATTCAACATCAACATCTATGGTTATACCTAAAGACTTTTGAACATCTTCTTCATTAGCAATAACTATATCAACATACTTAACTAACTCTCTCATAACTTCTTTAGCTTCTACACCATATTTCCACAAGTTTTTACGATAGTTTAAATCACAAGAAACAGTAATATTTTTCTTCTTTGCAACTTTGACACACTCTAAACTTAATTCCATACAGGAATGACTGATTGCTGGAGTAATGCCAGTAATATGTAACCAGTCAACTTTTTCAAATACTTTATCCCAATCAACATCTCCAATTTTTGCCAACGCAATTGAAGAATAAGCACGATCGTATAGTACTTTACTAGGCAACTGGTTAGCTCCAGCTTCTAAAAAATAAATGCCTACTCTTCCTTGACCATATTGAATTTTTGAAACATCAACATTAAATCTTCTTAATTCACCTTTACATAACTGAGTCAAGACATTATCTGGTAAAATCGTAAAAAATTGTGCATCCATACCATAATTAGCTAAGCTAACTGCAACATTTGCCTCACCACCACCAAAAGTAGCTTCTAACATACCAGTTTGTAGCAGTCTTTCCTGACCTACTGCTTTTAGTCTCAGCATAATTTCTCCAAATGTTAATACTTTCATAAACTCCCTCCTATTTTTGCAACAGATGAATAGCAAATCCTTGAATTTCATCTTGTAAATAAACTGTTTTTATTTTTTTACCCTCATATTTGGCAGTACTCATATCCAACTTGTAACCTTTAAGCTGTAAATCTTTAATTGCTAAATCAACTCTATTTGTTTTAATAGCGATATGACCATTTTTACCTAAATATTGTGTTTTCATAACTTCAATTTTATCAGTAACGAAAATTGATGAATTTCCTTCCCTTGATTCAAAATCAAAACCACTAACAAAATTGGTACAAACTTCTTTGGCAATTACATCATCTTGGCAATTTATTCCAATATGAGCAATTTCATATCCTAAAATTTTCTTCATCGCCTGCTTTGATAAATTGGTAATTTTTTCAAAATTGTGTTCAGAAATATCTTTCTTAGTACAAACCCAACTTCCACCTACACCAAAAACATAAGGTTCGCTAATGTATTCAGCTACATTGTCTGCATTTATACCACCTGTTGGTAAAAACTGAATATCTCCAAAAGGTCCACTTAAAGCTTTCATTCCACTTAAGCCACCATAAACATTAGCTGGAAAAAATTTAACGACCTTCAAGCCTAGTTTTTTAGCCGCCATAATTTCACTAGGAGTAACACAGCCAGGTATAACAGTTACATCATGTTTGAGGCAGTATTTAACCATTTCTTCATCAAAACCTGGTGAAACAATAAATTTTGCTCCAGCCTCTAGTGCTTCTAAGCATTGATCTAAATTTAAAATAGTTCCAGCACCAACACACATTTCTGGCACCTCACTAGCTACCTTGGCAATTGAATCTTTAGCAGCAGCAGTACGAAAAGTAATTTCCATAGTTTTAATACCACCAGCTAAAAGCGCTTTAGCAGTATCTATGGCATCATCACTATTTTCAATAACCACCACTGGTGTTAATCCAGCATACTTTAATTGTTCAAATACCATTTCCATAATTATTCCTCCACACCTAGATAAGCTTCGATAACCTTTGGATCATTTTGAACCTCTTCAGCAGTTCCTACCGCAATTGTTTCACCAAAATTTAAGACATGGATTTTTTCACAAATACTCATTACTAAATCTAAACGGTGTTCAATTAGTAATACCGCAAAACCAAATTTTTTAGAAACATATTTAAGTAAATCTGTTAACTCACTTACTTCTGTAGGTGTTAAACCAGCTGCTGGTTCATCCAATAATAGAATTTTTGGTTCACACATTAAAGCTCTAGCAATTTCAACCTTTCTTTGATTACCATAAGATAGATTTTCAGGCTTTTCGTTTATGTATTCTAACATGCCAAATATCTCCAAATAATTTCGGCATAGTTCTCTTGCTCTTTTCTCTTCCTTAAAACGAAGTTTAGTAGGAAATAAACCTCCTATAAGATTATATTTACACATAAAATCAAAAGCACATAAAATATTTTCTTCAACTGTTAAACCGCTAAATAAGCGAATGTTTTGAAAAGTACGAGCAATTCCTAATCTGGTAATTTGATATTGCGGTAAATTAGTTATATCCTTACCATCTAAAAATATTTCTCCCTTATCTGCATTATAAATACCAGTGACTGTATTAAATATGGTTGTTTTACCAGCACCATTAGGGCCAATAATTCCATGAATTTCCCCTTTATTAGCTACCAAAGAAAAGTCATTGATAGCTTTGATTCCACCAAAATTCTTATAAATATTTCTAATCTCTAGCAATGCCATCTTAACTCTCCTTTGAATTTCTATTAAATTTATTTTTTATCTTTTTAAATGTTTCTTTTATATGAGTTGGGGTTAATTCCCATTCTCCTAGTAAACCATTAGGTTTAAAGTTAATAATCAAAACAACCATTACTGCATAAACAACATAACGATAATCTCTTAAAGAACGCATAAATTGTGGTAAAGCTGATAGAATGGTTGCTCCAAAAATAGAGCCTGTTAAAGAATTTACACCACCAAAAAACACCATGATAACCCAGTCAGCTGACTTCTTCCAGCCAAATATTCCTGGATCAACATAACCCATATAAAAACTATACAAACAACCAGCAAAGGCTGTTAGAGCACACGATAACAGAAATGCAATCATTTTTATTCTGCTAGAATCTATCCCCATAGCCTCAGCTGCTAGTTCATCCGATTTAACTGCAATACATTGCCTGCCATATTTTGAACGTTTAAACATGGCAACTAAAGTAATTGAAACTATCGCACTAGCTAAAGCAATTGGCCATTTCACTTTTCTTGGAATTCCTAGCAAACCATTAGCTCCGCCAGTCAAGTAATTCATTTGAATTAATAATTGAGCAATAGATTCACCAAAACCTAAAGTAACTAAAGAAATATAGTCTCTTCTAAGTTTTACTACTGGTAGTCCAATAACAAATCCTACTACTACTGCCATTAAAATAGCTAAGATAAATGAAACAATTATAGGCAAACCCAATTTAATAGTAATTAGTCCACTTGCATAAGCACCAATAGCCATAAAAGCTGCAGAACCTAAAGAAAACATTCCAGTTAAGCCAGTTAAAACATAAATGCCGCAAACTGCTACTAGAGTAATACAAACTTGGGTTAAAACGTTAATAAATAGTGCCATAACCTAACCTCCTATGCTTTCTCTTGAACATTACTTCCCGCAATGCCCTGTGGTCTTATTAACAAGAACAACAACATAATTGCAAATGTTACTATTGTTGCCCAACCTGAACCAAATATTTTTAAACAAATAGCTTCTGCAATACCCAAAAGCATTGCTCCTACAACTGCTCCAACTAAAGAACCTAATCCACCAATGACAGAAGATATAAAACCTTTGACAACTAAACTACCCAAGGTTGGAGTTAAAGTATATTTAATACCTAAAAAACAACCTGCCAGTCCAGCAAAAATACCAGAAAGAACAAAGGTAATCTGAATAATCAAAGTAGAATTAATACCCATTAATTGTGCTGCTTCACGATCAAATGAAACAGCTCTTAAGGCTCTTCCTATGCGAGTTTTTTGAATAATAACAGCTAATATTCCTAAAGCAATAGCACTAATGATAAACATGATGATATCACTTTTAGAAATAACTGTTCCAGCAAAATTTAAAGTGGAAACAGAGAAAAAATCTGGATAACGGAAAAATGAAGCTCCCACTTTAATGGTAACCAATCCCTCATATAATGTTGCTAAAGTAATAGATGAAACAAAGAAATAGGTTGTTGGTGAATTATTTAATAAAATACGTCTAAATCCAACAAACTCACCAAACAAAGATACTATCGCTCCAGCAGTTGCTGAAACCAAAAGAGTTGGTATTAAACCAAATCCCTTGGAAGCTACTAAGAAATAGGCCGTAAAGGCACTGACAGTCATTGTAGCCCCATATGAGAAGTTAGAAAACTTTAAAATATTGAATACAAGAGCAAACCCAATAGCAATCAAGGCATAAACTGAACCTGTTGCTATACCGTTTACTAAAATTTGTAATGACATAAATGCCTCCTTTTTTAAAAGTTAGGCCACATTTCTTGTGGCCTAACCTACTACAAATGCTTTTAAAATTTACTCTTCTGGATATTTTTTCAGCATTACAGCTGTCTGATAATCATATGTATACATGAACATTGGAGTACTCTTAATAGGCATATGAGTTTCAGGATCCATCGTAATTGTTCCAGTTAATCCTGTGTAAGAATAAGATTCTAATTCTTTAGCAATAGCTGCACCATCTGTACCTACTTTAGCAATAATCTCACCTAACATTTGCATTGAGTCATAGCCTAAGAAATACTTATTAGGAGCACCAACGCTATCACCTAGTGATGCAATCATTGCAGCAGTCTTTTCTTCATATACATCAATATTATTAATGAAGAACAAGTTAGAGCAATCGCCACCAAATTGAGTATTGAAGGCTGGTGCACCATCTAAACCAGAGATAATTTTGCCTTTATAGCCTAAATCACTTAAAGCCTGAGCAATTAAAATTAATGGTTTAGTATAGTTAGGGCAATAAATTGCATCAACACCTGCATCAACTAGTGGTTGAATTAAAGTTTTTACATCAGTTTCAGATGAGTTATAACCAATAATATTAGCTTCAGCAACTGGTTGTCCTAATTCTGCAGCTGTATTTAAGAATGGATCAACCAAACCTACAGAATAAGAGTTATCTTGGGTATAGAAAACACCTATTGTCTTTATTCCAGCTTCCTTAATAGCATAAGTAGCCATTATAGAACCCTGAGTTACTGTAGAAGGTTGAGCACAGAATAGATATTCATATAGTTTTCCACTTTCATCAACATAACATTTAGGGTCTACCGCTAGAGTAATCATCGGAACTGTGTAATCAGCTGTTGTTGCTTTTAAAGCATTAACAATATTAGCAATTGGTGGACCTACTATGACATGTACTTTGTCAACTGTTACAGCATTAATATATGCATTGACAGCTTCAGTAGTATCAGCAGCTGTATCGTAAGTTTTTAACTGTACTTCACGACCATTGATTCCACCCTTAGCATTGATATCAGCAATAGCATCTTCAACACCCTTTAAAACAGATTTACCTAAGCTGCTAGTTGGACCAGTTAAGTCCTGTAAACAACCAACAACAATTGGTCCATCATCTTTTCCGCCTTCATCACCATTGCACGCAGCAACTGAAAATAACATGAAGACGCACATTAGAATTGTTAGAAATTTTTTCATTTTTTCCTCCTTTTTTCCTTTCTTTTCTACCTTCTGGTAGTTTATATTAAACCAATCAAATAGACTGGCTAATTCCTAAATAAGCTGTAAATCAAACATTTCAGCTAACATCATCATTTTGTTAGCAATATCTTCAAAAGCTATAACCTGATGACAACCTAAAGCACTATCAAGATAATGTTTATAGTCATCAAAAAGAATATGCATTTGAGTACGGCAGGCATTTTCGTAAATCCCCTGTACTACTTTTCCTTTTTGAATAGTAATTTTTGAAGCATTATCACTTACTCGACAAGCGGTGACTTGTTGATTTATTGGAGCTTCAATTTGTAAAGCTACCCCTATTCCACTTTCGTGATGATTCCTTAAAATCGTAGGTTGGGCTTTATTTTTGTTTATCATATGAATTGGTCCAGTACAATGATTGAAATTTACCGTATCATTTGGCTGTAATCCTGGATTTGCTATCCACAAATTACTATTAGTAAGCTTTTTCATCATGAGCATTGTTACTGCACTATCCATATCTCCTTCGCAAGCAGCAACCATATCTGTACAGTCATTGATATAACTTACTCCTAGACACATGCTAGTACCAGTTTTTAATAATGCAAAACACGAAATAGCACAACCATCCGCATCATGATTTTGCAGTACATTAATCAATGCCTGGGCCATCCTAGCAGAATTGATTAAATCATCATTGGTTGGCTCTAGCATCTCATTACTTAAAAAGTTAAAGAAATCATAAATATATCTACTGTCATTTATCGTAATTTTTTCATATTCATTTAAAATCTCATCTTGAGAAACCTCTTTTATTTCAACCTTAAATCTTTCACGATAATAATCAAGATTTTTGGCAGTGGAAATAACCCAAGGTTCACTACCACCTATCAACAATAGTTTGCTAGCAGTGATATGAAAATAAGCAGCTATTACATTCAACTTATCATTTAATTCTTTTTTAGATAAAGCTAAATAACTATTTTTATGGGTTCTTTTTAATACTGACCAACAATCCATTAAAGTTGGAGCAGCATTACATTTTTGCATTTCTGAACAAATTTCCTCTTGGCAGTTACCTCTTATATAGGCTCCGTAAATTATAACGTTATCAAATTTTTTGGCTAATTGAATTATATATTTCTGAACAGCACCACTCATTGGCACAATTATCAGTACATCAGCTTTTTTAACATTTTCAATGCCTTGTCCATCAACTATTAAAACACTTTCATCTTTTTCATCACTCGATATTTTTTTATAAAAATCCAGCAATAGTTCTTTATCGGTCCAATAACGTGATGCAGCGAAATATACATAAATCTTCTTCATCGCTTCTCCTTTGCAATCGTTTGCAGTAATTATCAAATTAAATAGTATTTTTAATACTTATATATTAAATATTTTTTTCTTGAATATATTTTATCAAACATTTCTTTCAAAAACAATATATGAATTACTTTAAAAATTATTTTTAAAAAGAATTTATTTAATTAAGATAAACTCTTTTTCTTTTATCACTATTTATTTGCTAATTCCTCTTGCCAATGATCAGCAATTTGATAAGGGGCATAAACAAACATCATATGCATATCTTCACTACCAGTGTTATGCAGAGAATGATCTTCTCCTGGTGGAATCAATACCATATTTCCACCATTGATTTCTCTTTCTTCTTGACCTACCCTAATTACACCTTTTCCACTAAAAACAGTATAAGTTTCTTCCATTTCATGATTGTGCAAAGGAATAGATCCGTTTGGTTCAATTACCACATATCCTTGACAAAAATAACGACCTTTAACAGCACCATTATCACCAACTAATACCCTTGTTGTTCTGCCAGTAGGCATAACCATACCTTCTTGATCAAATATTTTAACAAAATTCATGTTTCCTCCTTGTTATTTTTTGTGTCTTAAATCAATGTAAAAACCATAAAGTGCATAGTAAATCACAACAGCACCAAAAGACATACCAAGTGCCAATCCAATTCTATAATACCAGGCTGCTGCAGTTAAATTATATTTTTTTTCAACATAATAAAATATTGCCACTGCTAATATTATTACAATAGCTTGACCCCAGCGATTTAAAAATATGTCAACATCATTTATTTGATATATTCTACCATTATATCTATAGCTTGTTTCATTATTTTTTATCGCATTGAATAATATTTGCCATCTTGATTCATTCATAATTATCTTCCTTTCCAACTATTTTTTATTCTATTTTAAATATAATATATATTTAAATAATTTGTAAATATTTATTGAAAAAAGAAGCACAAAGCTTCTTAAATACGATATAAACGATCAATATATTGTTTTTCTATCTCTTCATTATATTCTCTTCCACCATCAATATTCTGTGACTTATATATTGGTGGAACAATCCCCTTATCTAACATGATTTCAACTGTTCTACATACTACAGCTTCTAAAAGAATGCCAGTAATAATGGTAGACATCCCACATATTTTTACCCCATTCATTTTTTCTAATTCAATGGCAGCATCACCTTCAGGGCACCTATTATCTAAAACATAATCACATACTTCATAAAGGTTTTTACCTCCACTATGTTTTGATTTTAGTTTCTTACTGACTTCTAATGAAGTTACTGCTACTGTAACTGCACCTTTTTCTTTGGCTTTCAGTGCTACTTCAATAGATAAAGGATTTCTTCCAGAATTTGAAATTACAAACACTACATCATTTGAACGGACATCAACCTTTTTCATAAAAGTTGTGCCAACACCTTCCACAGCTTCATAAGCGCCTAATGCTGGCTCTTTAATATTTTTAGATGGAATAAAGCCTCCAGCACGATGAGTTAACTCTAAAGCACTGCTATATGAATGACCTGAACCAAAGGCCTGAAGCAGACCACCATTTTCAATACTATTAGCTAATACTGTAGCTACCTTTTCAACATTTTCATGTTGAGTTTCTTCAACTTCTTTGATTAGACTTTCAACTGTTACATAAACTTTATTTCTCATACATCCTCCCTAAATCAACAATTATATTTTATCATATTTATCTTTTCTATTTTTAAAAACTAAAAAAGCCCGATTTTAAAGTCAGGCTTAATATCTTAGAAATCTAAATTTCGTGGAGTTCTTGGATAAGAAGATACATCTCTGATATTTTCCATTGAAGTAATATACATCAATAGTCTTTCAAAGCCAACACCAAAGCCTGAATGTTGGCAACAACCATATTTTCTTAAATCCAAATACCATTGAAGAGGTTCTATAGGTATGTTCATTTCATTCATCCTACTTAATAAAACATCATATCTTTCTTCTCTTTGTGAACCACCACATAACTCTCCAACAACTGGCATTAGCAAGTCAGTTGCGGCAACTGTTATCTTGTCATCATTTAGTCTCATATAGAAAGCTTTACTTTCTTTTGGATAGTCCATAACAAAAACAGGTCCATATTTTTCAGTTAGATATTTCTCATGCTCTGTTTGAATATCCATTCCCCAATGAATTTTATATTCAAACATGTCTTCCACTTCTTTTAATTCATCTAAAGCATCTTTATAGGTGATTTTTGAAAATGGTGTTTCTATCACTTTCTTTAATCTTTCAATTAATGTTTTATCCTTGTCAATGAAATCATTGAAAAACTGCATTTCTTCTGGACAGTTGGCAAAAACATATTCTATACAGCTTTTTACCATGTCTTCCATCAAATTGATATTGTCTTCTAAATCAGCAAAAGCCATTTCTGGTTCACACATCCAAAACTCACTGGCATGTTTTTTGGTATTTGAGTTTTCAGCTCTAAATGTCGGCCCAAAGGTATAGACATCGCGATAAGCTAAAGCATAGGCTTCAACATGTAACTGACCAGATACTGTTAAAGATGCTCTTTTACCAAAGAAATCTTCTTCATATTTACCATCTTCTCTAGTAGTAACCGTAAATGCTTCTCCAGCACCTTCTGCATCATTTCCAGTAATGATTGGAGCATGTACATAGACAAAGCCCTGATTTTGAAAAAACTCATGAAGAGCCATTGCTAAAGCGCTCCTAACTCTAAATACAGCATTAAAAGTATTAGTTCTTGGTCTTAAGTGAGGTATTTCTCTTAAGTATTCAAAAGTATGCCTTTTCTTTTGCAATGGGTAATCATTTGAACAAGGTGCCTCAATAACTGCTTCAGTTAATTCAATTTCGAAAGGTTGTTTCATTTCTGGGGTTAATTTAAATTTTCCGATAACAGTCATTGCTGTTCCAGTTAAACTTTTAGCCAGTTCATCAAAATTTTCTAATTCACTAGTATAAACTAACTGACAGTTTTTAAAATAAGTTCCATCATTAAGTTCAATGAAACCGACTTGGCCATTATTGCGATTTGTTTTTATCCATCCTTGCAGTTGAACATACTCTAAGCCATCAATTTCCATCATGTTATTAGCTTTAAATAATTCATACAACTCTCTAATTGTCATAAATTCAAACATAAGTTTTCCTCCTAAAAAATAAAACGCCCCTAACAAGGAGCGTAAATCTACCGCGGTACCATCCTTTTTGGTTCTCTTTTTCGTTAACGCCTGTTACGGGATTGTCTACTTAATTCTCCAATCCGACTCACAAAGTGTTCCAATTCTAAGCTACATAATTTAAGGTTCTCAGCTAATCCTTTTCTCTGTATAATTTCTTGCTTAATTGTTCTTTGATCAAAGTCTATCTAAATTTTTTAATAATATTTGTTTCAAATACCAATTCTTGAATCTTAGTAACTACATCAACCGTTTTAAGAGCCATTCCCTTAGGCACTTGAATATGAGTATGAGTAAAATCTATAATTCCAATTACCCCACACTCTTGCAGTCTTTCAACTAATTGTTGAACATCACCGCTAGTAGCTACTATCGCAATTCTACAATCTTTTGGTATTTTCTTTTCAAGTTCATCGATATGATAAACTGGAATATTTTTTATAGTTTTACCAACTAACTCAGGTTTTATATCAAAGGCCATTACAATTTCACCCACGACATAATCCCAACGATTATAGTTTAACAAAGCTTGACCTAAATTACCACACCCAATTAAAATAATTTTTTCATCAAAGCCCGTTCCCAGCACTTCATTAAATACATTAATCAATTTATCAACATCATAACCATATCCCTGCTTGCCTAAACAACCGATAAAAGACAAATCTCTTCTAATAGTTGTAGAAGCTATATCTACTAACTCTGAAAGTTCACTTGACAAAACTCTTTCAACATCATTAGCTTTCAACTTTCTTAAGGCTTTAAGATAAATTGGATACCGTTGTTTTGTTGCTTTTGGAACATTTTTTCCTTGTGTCATCGTCATCACCTATAAATATTTTAACACATTTAAATTTGTTTGTTAATAATTTGGCATTTTTAACAATATTTATCTCAAAATAATTTAGGCAATGATATAATGTATTTAAAGAAGGTAAAAATTATGATAATAACTAAACAAGAATTTGCAAGCAGAATAATAAATGGTTGTGAAAAGATTAAAGCTCATGAGTCTCAATTAACAGAGATAGATTCTCTTTTTGGTGATGCTGATCATGGCTTGACAATGGTCAAAATTTCCAATGCTATTATTGATGCTATCAATTCTTCCGAAGGTTCAATCAAAAATATGCTAGAAGATATTGCTGATGCAATAATGGATTTAAATGGTGGTAGCTCTGTTCCTTTATGGAATGCATATTTTGATGGAATGCACAAAGTTGCTCCTGAAAGTGATGAGCTAACCTTAGAACAATTAAAGGCTATTTTTACTAGCGGATATAAAGAATTTGCTAATATCTCTACAGCTAAAATTGGCGATAAAACGATGATGGATGCTTTAATATTAGCCAGCACTGGCTTATTAAATGCTGAAAACATTGACCAGTTATTTGAAATTGCTGCTACAGAAGCCGCTTTTGGTGCTGAAGCAACAAAGAACTATGTAGCTAAATTTGGCAAAGCAAAAAGTTATGGAGAAAAAACATTGGGTACTCCAGATGCTGGCGCTTTATCAATGTCCTATTTCTTTGAAGGAATGACTGAAAAATAATTCTATTTTAAAATAAAACTATCAGCGAATTGTACTAATGGACATTTAAATGTCCTTTTTGTTTTAATTTTTTCTTGAGTTATGATAGTATAGTTTCACATGTTTTATTACTAGAGGTCATTTATGAAAGAAAAATATATTGTCAAAACTGGAAACAAGACCTGGTGGGCCTTAATTGCTACCGCAATTTTATTAATTATTATAATCAAAAATATCTTTAAAAACAGTTCACTAGAAACTATTAGAACCTTTATGATTGTTTTTAGCATTTTTAATCTAATATATTTATTTATCTATAAAACTAGCTTGTCGAAAGTTGAAGGTTATGATTATCTTTGGGCTAATGAACTACCATTTTATCTATGCAACATTGGTTCTATTACTTCTCTATTTGCCTCTATTAGTTTAAACCCCACTCTTATGGCTTTCTGTTTTGTTGAAGGTACTTTTGGAGCATTGCTTGCTTATTTGATGCCTGATGGTGGTTTTGAAAGAGTAAGTTTTTTCTCCATTATGGGTTTAGGGTTTTATGGTTACCATGGCCTTTTAATGGTAATTAATATGTTATATGTTGTTTTAGGTTTATATGTCCCATCATTTTCAGAACTTATTCCAATGCTAGTTTACAATTCCATAATATTGATTGTCGTTCACTTTATAAATATCTTATTAAGGAAAAATATCCATCCTAAAGCCAATTACATCTATACAATAGATGCAACAAATCCAGTTTTAAAAATGTTTTATAAAATTTTGCCAATTAAATGTTTATATTTATTTTTAACCTATCCTTTGGTAGTACTATTATATGCTATATTAGTATATGCATATAGATTACTAATTTAGAAAAACTAATTCCCAAAAAAAACAGGATTTTTCCTGTTTTTTTTATTTATCAACTTTTCTTTGAATTGCTTTAACAATTTCTACTATTGGAATAACTACAACTCCTAAGGCAATGGCGATTAAATACTCTTCTAAGCCAACCGTTGTAAATCCAAAAGCATTAGCTAATAATGGAACTTCACAGACTAAAGTTGTCGCGATAAGTGATACAATAGCTGCAGCCCATAAGATTTTATTGTGAGTAGGCAATTTAAAGATTGAACCACGTTGAGAGCGCATATTGAAACTGTGGAAAATTTCTGCCATTGACATTGCTAAAAAAGCCATTGTCATACCGTGAGCACTATCACCAACCATAAAGTTACCAAACTCCATATAATGTCCAATAAAGAATGAAGTAACAGTTAAAATAGTTACAAGCACACCCTGATAAGCAATATCAAACCCCATCCCATCTGAGAATATGCCAGCTTTAGCTGGGCGAGGTTTTCTTTCCATAATTTTTGGTTCAGCTTCTTCCATTCCTAATGCTAAAGCTGGAATACTATCAGTAACTAGGTTAATCCATAACAAGTGCACTGGTTTTAAAATTTTGAAATTCAAAATAGTAGCTACAAAGATTGACAATACCTCACTCATATTTGAACCCAACAAAAACTGAATTGCTTTACGGATATTGTCGTAAATACGTCTTCCTTCTTCAACTGCTCCAACAATTGTCGCAAAGTTATCATCAGCTAAAACCATATCAGCAACATTTTTTGTAACATCAGTTCCAGTAATACCCATACCAACACCAATATCACTTGATTTGATTGATGGAGCATCATTTACACCATCACCAGTCATTGCGGTAACATAGCCATACTTTTTCCAAGCATTAACAATTCTAGTTTTGTGTTCAGGTTGTACTCTGGCATAGACACTGATATCCATAAATTTAGATTCAAATTCTTCATCATCCATATCATTTAGCTGCGCCCCAGTAATAGCATAAGTATTTTCTGTAATAATGCCTAACTCTTTGGCAATAGCTATAGCTGTATCAACATGGTCACCAGTAATCATGATTGGTCTGATATTAGCATTTCTGCATTCAATAATTGCATCTTTGACTTCTGGTCTAACTGGGTCAATCATACCAGTTAAACCGATAAAGCATAGACCTGTTTCCAAATCTTCTGCTTCATAAGAAACAGGTTCAAAATCATAATATCTTTCAGCACAAGCCAATACTCTTAAAGCATTATCAGCCATAGCCTTATTAGCTTGCAAAATCTTCTGTTTATATTCTTCTGTAATTAAAACTGCTTTACCATCTTTTAAATAATGACTACAAATACCGACAATTACATCAGGAGCACCTTTGGTATATTGAACAAATCTGCCATCAACTGAATGAACAGTTGACATCATTTTTCTCATTGAATCAAAAGGAGCTTCTCCACTTCTTGGATATTTAACTTTTAACTCATATTTTGGTAAACCTAACTTATTAGCCCACACAACTAGAGCTGCTTCTGTCGGTTCACCAGTAACCTGACCATCATTATCAAGTTCAGCATCGCTACATAAAGCCATGCCAGTCGCCAAACGTTTTTCATCTTCACCAAAATAATCCACAATAGTCATTTTATTTTGGGTTAAGGTACCTGTTTTATCAGAACAGATAATCTGAGCACACCCCAATGTTTCAACAGCAGTAAGTTTTCTGATAATAGCGTTTCGCTTACTCATATTAGTAACACCAATTGAAAGTACTACAGTAACCACAGCTGCTAAACCTTCTGGAATAGCCGCAACTGCTAAAGAAACAGCTATCATAAATGAGTCAATCACAAAGTCAAAATCAAAGTTTCCGGCCCTGATAAGTTGAATAACAAATACCAATCCACAGATTATCAATACTAGCCAAGTCAATACTTTCGATAATTGATTTAGTTTAATCTGCAGCGGAGTTTTTTCATCAGAAACCTGCTGTAAAGCATCAGCAATCTTACCCATTTCAGTATCCATACCAGTAGCGGTAATAACTGCACTGCCTCTACCATAGACAACTGTTGAACCCATATATAACATATTTTTACGATCACCCAAAGGAACATCGTTTTCAAATTCTTTCAATTTAATAGCTTCAACATGTTTGGTAACTGGTACTGACTCCCCAGTTAAAGCAGCTTCTTCAACCTTTAAACTGGCGTTATGTATTATCCTAGCATCAGCAGGAACTGCATCTCCAGCTTCTACTAAAACTACATCACCGACAACCAAATCTTCCGAATGAATAACAGTAACCTGTCCATCACGCAAGACTTTGGAAGTAGCTGCACTCATTTCTTGCAATGCTTCAATAGCTTTTTCTGCTTTGTTTTCTTGATAAACACCTAATACAGCATTAACTACAACAACTGTTAAGATAATTATTACATCAGCAAAACTCTCGTTTTCTACATATGCCAAAATCCCACTTATTAAAGCAGCTACTAATAAAATAGCAATCATTGGGTCAGCCAACTGTTCAAAAAAGCGAGCAATTAACGATTTTCCCTTAGCTTCAGCTAATTTGTTTTTCCCGTTAGCTGCTAGTCGTTTTTCAGCTTCTGCTGCTGACAAACCATTTTCAGTGCTTTCAAAAAGCTGCAACACCTTTTCCTTATCTTCACAATAGAATTTCATATTAATAACCTCCGTAAATATAAAACTCAGCATTTATCTATGCTGAGTTTCTTTTTAATGTTATTACCTCATGCATAGATAAACTAACACATGAGTCTCGTTATTTAAAACAAGCCAGTCTAAACGACAGTGCTGTTGACTTGTTACGTACAAACGCTAACTACTCCCTCAATGAGCTACCTTATCTTACAAAACAATTAAAGAAAAGTCAAGAATTATATAAATATTTTTAACTTTCTTTCTTATTCAAGGTCTTATTGTCCAAATCTAGGGATGCTTTAGCTCCAATATCATAATTAGCTCTTATACCTTTTTTATAAGCAATATATCCTGAAGCTGCAATCATAGCTGCATTATCAGTACAATATTTAAGTGGTGGAATAATATAGTCGATATTAGGATATTTTTCTTTCATCTTTTCTTTTACTAACTCTCTTAACTCACTATTAGCTGCTACTCCTCCAGCTAGAATAAATTGATTAACATCATATGTATCTAGGGCTATTTGTACCTTTTGCCATAAAGCATTTAAAGCTGTCTTTTGAAAAGAGGCACACATATCTTCAATAGATAACTTTTGCTGATTTCTTTTCAAACGATTAATTGTTTGCATTACTGCACTTTTTAATCCACTGAAAGAGAAATCTAAAAAACTATCAACCTTTGGTAAAGGAAGTTTATAAATCGGTTTTCCTTCTTTGGCCAATTTATCAATTTTAGGTCCCCCTGGATAAGGAAGATTTAAAACTCTACCAACCTTATCATAAGCTTCACCAATAGCATCATCTAAGGTTTCACCTATTACCTGAAAATCATAATCTTCTTTCATCAACACTAATTCAGTGTGACCACCAGAAACAATTAATGCTAATAAAGGAAATTTTAACTCTTTAACAAAGGCATTAGAATAAATATGACCTGTTAAATGATGAACTGGAATAAGAGGTTTATTGTAAGCCCAAGCTAATGTTTTAGCTGCTAAAACTCCAATATGCAATGAGCCAATTAAACCAGGTCCTTGAGTAAAAGCAATGCCATCAACTTCTTCAACTGTCATATTTGCTTCCTTTAAAGTTTCTTTGATAATGATAGAAATATTTTCAATATGAATTCTGCTGGCAACTTCTGGCACCACTCCACCATAAAGAGTGTGAACATCAATTTGACTAGCCACTTTGTTTGCTAGTATTTCATTTCCATTTTTAACTATTGCACAGGCTGTCTCATCACAGCTTGATTCAATAGCTAAGATAATAATATCCTTCATCTTTATATTCCTTTCATCATAAAATATCCATCTTCACTAACACCATGCCAGCGATAATAACCCTTTTTGATATTAATGATTTCAAAACCACATTTTTTATATAAATCTATCGCACTTTTATTAGAAACTCTAACTTCTAAAGAAATGGTTTCGCACATTGCCTCTATCGCCAGTTGTTCAATATGCTGCATCAATTTAAAACCTAAACCTTTGCCCTGTTGATCTTTTTTAATAGCGATATTAGCAATCTCTGCTCTTTCAAACAAAATCCATAAATCGACATAACCGACTATTTCCTTTTCTTCATTTTCCATTACCCAAACAGAAGAACATGGATTAAACTTTATTTCGTAAACAAAATGATTGTAATTCCAGGCATCGACAAAACAATCTTCTTCAATTTCTAGTACAGCATCAATATCGCTTTCAAGCATTTCTCTTATCATTTTCTTAAATACTCTTGTGAACTCTTTAAATATACTGGAGTTAAAATATCAATGTTATCAACTTTTTGCCACTTCTGCTTTAACAAAAAGAAGTTTTGGGCAAGATTAGGATAATAACTTTTTTTATCAAACAGATGTAAATCCCCTATTAAAGTAATATTTTCATTTAGCAATTTTCTAATTTCATCATTTGTTAACACCGTATCTTCAACTAATGCTGTCCCACTACTGTATCTGCCAACATAACAGCGATTAGCTCTGGCATCCATCAAAACCAAAGCATTATCAACTCCAGCATATAATTGCAGTGTTGATAAAGTATAGACTGTTTTGCCAACAATGGAACCCAATATCTTAGCTACAGTCAGTCCAATCCTGACTCCAGTATAGGAACCTGGACCAATTGTTACCACAATATCCTTAACTGTTGTTAAAGAGATATCATTTCTTTTTAAAAGATTATCTAATTCAACAATGATGTATTCAGATTGCAGTTTTGGACATTCATCTTGTATATAATCAACTACTTTATTTTCATCCATCAAAACTAACAGTAAAAAATGATGGGAAGTATCTATTCCTATTGTATACATAATTTTTCCAATATCCTTTCATATTTTTTACCATTAGCAGTTATCAATAGCTCTCTGCTATCATCTTCCAAGATATTAATTTCAATATTAATTCTTTCCTTCGGTAATAAATCGCTAATAAAATTACTCCACTCAATTACACAGACACCATCAGCAGCAATATACTCTTCAAATCCTAAATCTTGCTTTAAACCTTCCAAACGATAAGCATCAATGTGATATAAAGGCAAATCTCCTTGATATATTTTCAACAAGGTAAAACTAGGAGAAGTAATATTTTTTTTAATATTTAATCCTTTACCCAATCCTTGAGTAAAAGTTGTCTTTCCAGCTCCTAACTGTCCTGATAAAGTAACTAAAGAACCTGCAAATAAAAACTCAGCTAACTTTTCTGCCAACTGTTTTGTTTCTAGAGCACTTTTGGTTATTACTTTAATAGTTTTCATTACTATCACCACAATAATTATAATTCAATAGTTTAAATAATCAAATATAAAAAAACCTCAGCTTATTTAAACTAAGGTTTTATAATCATTAAACTTGATAATCCAAAACAATGATTTCATTATCTAGTTCATCGGAAAACTGCAATGTATCAGTAGTTAAATAAATAACCTTTTCAAAATATTTAGTGAAATCATAAACAGTTTTTAATACATCATAACCAAAATCATCAGACTTATAATGCATTGGTATTACTACTTTAGGGTTTGTCGCTTTGACTATTTCGCTGGCTACTTCTGGCCCTATAGTATAATAACCACCAACTGGAATCATTAACACATGACAATCTTTAATCTTTTCAATTTGCTCTTGATTGAGCATACAACCTAAATCACCCAAATGCACGACTTTATAGTAATCTTGAACTGTAATAACATGAATTAGGTTATTTCCTCTTAAAGCTCCTTGTTTTTCATCGTGATAAGAATCTATTGTTTCAATTTCAAAAGGGCTATCGTATTTAGATTCAACAAGTTCTACGCAACTAGTGCCACAATGATCGCCATGTAAATGTGAACATAAAACGATATTAGCTTTCTCATCAAGATCTCTAAAACCATTAACTGACCCTTTTTCAAAAGGATCAATAATTAAACTCTGGCTTTCAACTGATATTTTAAAACAAGCATGACCTAACCATTTAATTAACATTGCTACCTCCTATAAATTTCTAATACGATAGAAATATTTATCTACCAATTTTTCATTATGCAAAGCGCAGTCTTCATTCATAAAGGCTAAATGGCCATTATAGTAAACATCTGGTTCAATGCCTTTTTTAACCAGATTTTCAACCATTTGCGTTAAAATAGCATTTTGTAAGAAAATATTAGGAATAGTTGATACACTTCCTACTTTCATAGGAAAGCCTTCAATTTCTACTGCTGCATCGCCAATTATACAACAGTTATCCAATACAACATCTGCCACATCTTTTAGTTTTAATCCATCTTTATGTTTGGTTTTTAAATAATCACTATATTCAACTGCAGTAATGGCAATAACTGGTATTCCCAGTTCTTTAGCTCTAATTGCTGCATCTACTGGAGCGATGTTATTACCACTATTAGAAATTATAATCATACAGTCATTAGGGGTAATGCGATTATAATCAACTATTATTTTTCCTATACCATAGGTATTTTCCACTACATAAGATTTAGTAATCTCGGTATTACCGGTAGCTGAATGCTCTAACAGTGCAGCATAGTTAGCTGGAGATGCAGCGCGCCAAAAGGCATCATCAACTACCAAATGCGAATGACCCGTACCATAACCATAGATTAATCCACCATTTTCTGTAGTTTTAGCTAAAAGCTCAGCTGCCTTGGTTATCGATTCTTTATTAACTTCCATAACTTTAGCTACAACCTGCTTTTCCACTTCAAAATATTTTTCCCAAGCTTTCATATTTGTCCTCCCATTGCTTTATATTACAATTATAAACATTTTTTACATTTTTTACATTGAAATTAATCATTATTAGTTTTAGAATTAAAAGAGAAAAAAGAAAGAAGGTAAAAGTCAATGGAAGTTGATGAGAGTAATTTATTATTTTACAATTTGATGGAATAGAATTAATCATTTACTTTTTTGACTTTTGAAATGTGACTTTTCTTCCATCAAATCTATGGAAGGAGATATTTTATGGCCAATGAAACACGTTTAACAAACCCAGAATATGTAGCAGAGATAATTGATTTACTAAATCAAGATCTTACTAAAAAACAACTGCAAAATCTAATTATTGCTTACCATGCTTCAGATATTGCTGATGCATTGGAAGAATTAGATAAAGATAAAAGGTTGAAAATTTTTGAAGTTGTCGATGATGAACAATTATCAGAAATTTTTGCTTACCTTGAAGATGCTGATATCTATATCAATGAAATTGACCTTCAGTTGGCAGCTCAAATATTATCAGAAATGGACTCTGATGATGCGGTTGATGTTTTAGAAGAAATTGAAGATGAGGAAATTAAAGATCAAATCCTTGAAATGATGGATGAAGAAAGTAGTGAGGATGTCCTACTTATTCAATCTTATGATGAGGATACTATTGGTAGTATGATGACTACTAACTACATCGAAATCCATAAAGACTTATCTATTAAAGATGCGATGCGCGCTTTAACCGCTCAAGCAAAAGACAATGATAATGTATCAACTATCTATGTTGTTGATGAACATGACAAATTTTATGGAGCTATTGATTTAAAGGATTTAATCATTGCTAGAGAAGGTTCACCACTGGAAAATATCATCACTAACAGTTATCCAACCGTTTATGCTGACGCTTTGATATCTCACTTATTAGAAGACTTAAAAGACTATTCAGAAGACTCTTATCCTGTGCTAGATAGAGATGATCATATTATTGGTATTATCACTGCTACAGATATTGTCGAGATGGTTGAAGACGAACTAGTTGATGACTATGCAAAACTTGGGGGATTAACTAGTGAAGAAGATTTAAGTGAATCAATTTTTCAATCAGTGAAAAAAAGAATCCCTTGGCTGATGATTTTGTTAATTTTAGGTTTAGGAATTTCTTCAGTAGTTGGAGTTTTTGAAACTGTTGTTCAAAAAGTTCCTCTGATTATTTGTTTTCAATCCTTAATATTAGGTATGGCCGGTAATGTCGGAACTCAATCATTAGCTGTTACTGTTAGAGTTTTAATGGTTGAAAATTTAACTACTAAAGAAAAATTCATGCATGTCTTAAAAGAAGTTAAAATTGGTCTAACTAATGGACTATTACTGGCTACTTTATCAATCGTTGTAGTTACTGCCTATATTATGCTATTTAAAATTAATGATATTAAATTTTCGCTTTTAATTGGACTATGTGTCGCTTTAGCTTTGATAATAACATTAATAGTTTCATCTTTAATGGGAACCCTTGTTCCTATCACCTTCCATAGTATTAACATTGACCCGGCAGTAGCTTCTGGACCATTAATCACTACTTTAAATGATTTGGTGGCAGTTATTGTCTATTATGGTTTATCGTGGCTATTGATAATTCAAGTATTTAATATGGTGTAAAAAAATTAGGTGATCCCTAATTTTTTTATATTTCACTTGTATCAATTTCAATCAACATTTCATAAGGTTGAATATTTTTCAGTATCTGGTCAATCTTTTCTTTTACCTTTATAAAGATTGGATCAGTTAGCATTTCATTTAACGTTTCATTATCCAAATCTTCATCACCAAATAAACAATATGTTTTTAAATATGGATAATCTCCACCATGAACAAAAATAAATTTATCTGATTTATCATAAGCTTCATTATAAACATTATCTTGACCAGTACTATAAGTACAAGCAATATTACCATTAGGATAAAATTCATATAAAGCTATAATCTCATCATTCATAAATAAGGGATAAAGTAATTTTTCATTGATACTAATATTTTTTTCATCTTCAATTACTATTGTATAATCTTTAATTGGATTTTTAATATAGAATTTATCTTCATTGGTATATTTAATTTTCTTAATTTTTTTATAACTCATTTCAATTAGAAGCTGTTCAATAATTAAAGTGGTTTCTTGTGCTATTTCATTTTTATGAACTTTAATATTTTTTATACTAGTCAATTTAATTTCTTTATTTATCTTCTTTTTTTCAGCAAATAAATTAGTTTCTTTTAATTTTTCAGCAGTGGTTTCATCAACCAATTTACTATAGATAAAATGTCCCATATATGGATGAGTAATTGTACCAGTATCATTTTCTTCTGAACCATATATTCCTACACAAAATAGGATGTTTTCCATTTGATAAACAAAGTAATAACATGGAAATTGAACCTTATTTTCTTTTGAATAGTATAATCTTTCAGAAATATAATATTTAGTATTAGGATCATATTCAAAATTATTTATTAAATATGCTTTAGCAAAATTCAAGGCGCAGTTATCAATTATGCCATCTATTGGGTCTTCTTTTTTGCATCCAGTTAAAGAAAATAATATTGTCCATACCATAAACATAACTATTACTTTCTTCACTACTACCACCTCCTATTTACTAAAGATAATATCAATCTGTTATCAAAATAGTTTCTACTATTTAATTGTACTCCTATTTGTTAGTTTTTCAACAAATATAGCCCAAAACAAAGAATTATTAGCAAAAACTAATAATTCTTCCTCACTTTTATAAATCTCTATTTTTAATAACAATCCTATCTTCTAAATGGGAATCAAAATTTGCGGATGCTGAAAATAATTCTTCAAATATCGCATTACAAGAAGTAATGACAGTTTTAGGTTTTTTGTTAGCGTAAACTTCTTCAATTGGCACATCAAAAAATTCACTAAATCCTTCTAAATGATAACCAGCAGTCACTCCTATCTTTATAATCGATTCATCAATTATATCTTTACCATTTAACTGACAAACTTCTAAAACCTTTGTTAGACGGTTATAGACAATTTGAACACCTTTAGAAACTTGATAGAATTCCGTATGACCTTCGTAACATTCTTCTCTTAACATAAATTTCATCATATGTTTAAACTGTTTCCCAGTTACTTCTAACATTACAACCGATTCATCATATGGTAAACATTCTTTCAAGTCTTGATATCTGATTATTGGCCCAAGAGATGTTTTTCTAATTGCTCCAGAACCAAATAACATAATATCAAATGAAGAATCCACTTGTAGTAAATCAGCAATTAAATTCCCTAATTCTGTTTCCATATTTCGCTGTGGATGAGTTAATGGTCTTCTAAAAGTGGTAATTATTTTCTGATACTTTTTATCTGTTTCATCTTTATAAACACCCAATAACTCTTCCATAACTGGATCAAATGGACAAGTTTCTTCATTTATATCAATACACTGCCACTTATAACCAATCATCTTATTATTGTCATCAAAATCAATATCAAATCTTCCAATCTGATCTGTACCAGTATAAGCTTGAACTATTGGAATTCCGTTAACTACTTCTGGCGTTGTTAAACGAGTATGTGAATGACCTCCTATTATCATATCAACACCCCACTCTGGATTAAGTATGGCAGCTAATTTTTTATCTTCTTCAAAACCAATATGAGTTAATAAAACTGTTAAATCGATAGATGTTGTTTTATAGTTGTCAATTATGACACCTATCTCTTTTCTTGCTTCCCAGATATCGACAAAGGCTCCAATTAATTCTTCGCCTTTAGTTTGATTCAACACTTCTTCTGTTAAAACACCAATAAACATTACTCTTAAACCATTGATATAAACTACCTTAAAAGGACTAAACAGTCTTTGATGATTACTTTTAATATATAAATTGGCATTAATTATCGGAAACTTGGCACATTTTTCTAAAAACAATAAATGAGCAATTCCATAATCTGTTTCGTGATTACCAACTGTTACCACATCTGGACCTAAAAAATTCATTATTTCAATAGTTGAAAGTCCTTTATATTCTGAATCTATAATTGAACCCCTAAACATATCCCCAGCAATAACATATAAAAGAGAATCATTAATTTCCCTTTCTCTTCTAATGTAGCCAGATAAAAGGGAAACCCCACCAACAAGTTTTTCATCTATCTTTTCAGCTAAAAAGTCACCATGTAAATCATTTGAATGTAAAATCGTCAATTTTTTACTCATTATTTTTTCTCCTATCTTTAAATAAAAAACACAAAAAATTTGTGTTTTCTAGATATTTCCTGCCCAGCCTGGGATACTTTTCCCTCGATTAATAATTACTGCTTTTTGAAAATCAGTTTGATTTAAAAACTCTAAAATTGAGTTTACTTCATTTTCATCACAGCCAACTAATAATTTAACTTCTATATCTCTTTTCAGTATATCTGCACATACTACCACAGAAGAAACATTAGTTGCATCAAGTGTACCACGATATACAGATATATGATCAGTACCTTCACCATGTAAATCCTTTAAATAACCATAGTCAACAGGATATATCAGATTAGTATAAAGATGATGAACTGAATCTTTTGGCATATCTATCACTAAATCGCTTGATAAATACAAACTATCTATTTTTTGCCAAAATAAAGCATTATTCTCAAATTCCACCTTGACACCTCCGTATGTCCTATTATAAATGAAATATTTTTCATTTTCAATAGAAGCTATTTGCAAATATTTTCATTTCTTAAAATCGCTTACATTTTTTATCTTATCAATCAGTTTAGCAATTTCTTCTTTATCAAATTCTATACTTCCAATTTCAATTGCTGGTTTATTATGACCATGAAAATCAGAACCAACTGACATCAATAAATTATACTCTTTACATTTTTTATAGTAATAATCAATTGCCTTTTGATCATGATAAGTGCTATATACCTCTACACCATCTAAACCATAAGACATTATTTCTTTTAATTTTTCATCATCATAACCAATATTATGACAAGGATGAGCTAATACCATCAAACCACCACTACTATGAATTAATTCAGCCACTTCTTTAATAGGTAAAGAAAAATCTAAATCAGAATAACACGGTTTTCCTTGAGCATAAAACTCACGGTAAAAATTAAAATATGGATTGTCAGCTAATTTGCCACCTTTTCTAAATTCTTTAAGTCTTTCATCTTTATCATTCCGACTATCATTTAAAACAATTGCCCCAATGCTTTCTGGTTCAACTATTTCCTCATTACTAACCTCAATTACCTTTTGACCATCAAATTTAAAACCAAAATCCCAAGCTTTCTGCATTAATACATCACCTAAACCTCTTAGTTTATCTTTGACTTCTTTTTCACGGTCGATAAATCTTTGGTCTTGATAATCAATATTGAAACCTAAAATATGAAGTAAGGTACCATCATCCATTATGGCACTTACTTCAGTTGCTGGAATAAAGTCAATATCATACTCTTTAGCCCATTTTTCCCCTTCAGACAAAGCAGAAACACTATCATGGTCACTGATAGCGATAATATCCATATTCAACTTTTTAGCTCTTAAAATTATCTCTTTAGCTGGAAACTGTCCATCAGCTGATTTGTTTGTATGAATATGTAAATCTATTTTCATGTTAATCACCAAATAAATTATATTATGATATAATTAATTTAACAAATATACTTATGGAGGGAACAATGAATTATCGAGAAATAGCTAATAATTTTTTACTTAAATACGATCAACATCCAGATAATATTGATATTGATGGTTTAACTAAAAACTTCATCAAAGAAATGAAACTAGGTTTAGCTGGTAAACCTTCATCCTTAATGATGATTCCAGCTTATGTTTCAACTAAAGGAGAAGTTCCATTAAATGAAACAGTCATCGCCATTGATGCTGGTGGAACAAACTTAAGAATTGCTTATGTAACATTTACCAAAGAAGGTATTTTAATTGAAAACTTAAAGAAACAGAAAATGTTAGGTGTTGAAAAACCTTTGCATATTAATGAGTTTTTCTCACAATTAACCGACATTATTATGCCTTTTCTAAATAAAAGTCAAAAAATAGGTTTCTGTTTCTCCTTTGCAGCAGAAATTCAACCTAATAAAGATGGCAAAATAATTGAGTTTTCTAAAGAAATCAATGTTGATGAATGTGAAGGAAAATTAATCTTTGAAGAACTAAAAAAAGAAATCAAAAAAAGAGGGTTTGAAAAAGAAATATCAGGTGTTATATTAAATGACACTGTCTCTACCCTTCTTGGTGGACCAGCAATCAAACCATCAGAAAAAGTAGATGGTCAAATCGGACTGATTTTAGGAACTGGCACTAATACTGCTTATATTGAAGAATTAAAAAACATCACTAAACTTGATTTACACTCTGAAGGAAAAATGATTATTAATATGGAAAGTGCAGGTTTTAACAAACTTCCGCAAGGTAAGTTTGATAAAATTTTTGATGACAAATCAAATAACCCAACTGCTCATATGTTTGAAAAGATGATTTCTGGCATTTATCTAGGAAATGTAATCTGTGAAACAGTTAAACATGCCGCAAAAGAAAATCTTTTCTCTAAAGAAAGCACCATTAAAGATTTACCATACTTTTCAATGGTAGAAGTAGATCAATTTTTAAGAGAGCCTTTCGGCGATAACTTACTATCAAATGCTTGTCATAATGCTGGTGATGTTGAACTTCTTTACAATTTTGCTGATTTAGCAATTGAAAGAGCGGCTAAACTTGTAACAATTAACCTAGCTGCTGATATCGTTCAAATGGATGGCGGAAAAAATATTTCAACACCTTGTAGAATTGTTATTGAGGGTTCTACTTACCATAAATGTTATTCATACAAAGAAAAGATTGACAGATACATGAAAGAGTATATCAATGATACTCTGCATAGATACTATATGATAACTAGTGGTGATGATGTTAACCTAGCAGGAAGTGCAATAGCTGCCTTACTAAATTGTTAATCATACTTAGAGGATTTAACTAGTCCTCTTTTTTTCCCTTTAAAGTCCGTCGGCCATAAATAAAACTAGGTTAATTACTCCTGGTTAATTTAAAATTTTCATAATAAAACCAGGATTAGCTGTCCTGGTTTATAGTTTTTCTTTAATTAGTTCTTCGAAAAATTGTTTAGGTTTGTCATATTTTACATCAATTTGACTTTCTATCCATTTAATATCTTTGTCTAACTCTTCTTTATCAATTATTGCATCATTAAACGTTCCGTTTTTGTATCGGTATAGCCAATAAGTCATCATCATTTCCGCATCTTTAGTTAATATTCCTCTTTCGAGTTCTTCACGACCAATAGCAATATATGATGCCATAACATTTGGATAATCCGCCTCTTCTCCAACATAATCAAAAGGTAATCCATCAAATTGATAGATATGAAACTTTTCACATTCAGTTGCTTTCCAATTTGTCATTTCAATCAATTGAAAAGTTTCTGCTACTAATTCTTTCTCTAAAACATAACTTACTTTTTCCATGGGTTTCGATATTTCTCCTTTTCTTTATCTTTTCCCTTATATTTTCTATCCCATTTTTCTGGCTTAGTTGATACTACATTCATTTTAACATTTGAATACTCATTTATCAATTAATCCATAATATTAAAACAACTTTTACAACAAGGATACTTAGAAAGCGTCTCTGCATGATGAGGTTCCCATCTTTGCTCTTAAATACCTTACCATCCAGATTAGAACAGACTTCACTGGTTCGGTTGCTAAGTTGATATATTTATTCACTATTTATGTTAAAACATTACTATTATTTTTTATGTTAAAATGATATAGGTGATTAAATGTTAAGAATTAGCGATGTAAAGATATATGAAGATATTTCAAATGAAGAAGTAATAAAGAAAGCTGTTAAAAAAACAGGAATTAAAAACAGCGATTTTATTAGTGGCAAAATCATTAGAAAAAGTATTGATGCTAGAAATAAAAACAATATCTTTTATAACTATATCGTTGATATTGAAGTGAAAAATGAAAATAATTACCCTAAACTAAAGAAAGTAAATAAAGTTGAAATAAAAGTAGACAAAAAAAGAAAATCAGAATATCAGCCAATAATTGTTGGAAGTGGACCTACTGGTTTATTTTGTGCTTTGACTTTAATTGAATATGGTTATAAACCAATTGTTATTGAACAAGGAGATTGTGTAGAAAATAGAATTAAAGCGGTAGATAATTATCGCTTTAATGGTGTTTTAAATGAAAGAAATAATGTTCAATTTGGAGAAGGAGGTGCTGGTACTTTTTCTGATGGCAAATTAAATACTGGTATTAATTCTCCGTTAATTCAAAAAGTATTAGATACTTTTCATCACTTTGGTGCTCCAGTAGAAATAACTTATTTAAATAAGCCACACATTGGAACTGATAATCTGATTAATGTTGTAAAAAACATTAGGAAATATATTGAAGAAAATGGTGGAAAATATTATTTCAACACCAAGTTTATTTCTTTTGAAAAAGAAAATGATTTAATTAAAATCATTTGTGAAGATATAGATTTTATAAGTGATACTTTAGTATTAGCTATTGGTCACTCTGCTAGGGATACATTTGAGATGTTAAAAGAAAAAGAGATTGAAATGAAGAAAAAGAATTTTGCGGTTGGTTTAAGAATTGAACATAAACAAAAAATGATTAATCAAGCTCAATATGGTGATAAAACTAAACTGGATTTACCTTCTGGCGAATATAAACTTGCTTATAATAGTAAAAGTGGTAGAAACTGTTATACTTTCTGTATGTGTCCAGGTGGTGAAGTAATGGCTAGCGCTAGTGAAAAAGATAGTATTGTAACTAATGGTATGTCTTATTTTAAACGTGATAAAGAAAATGCTAATGCTGCACTACTTGTCAATGTTACACCAAAAGATTTTGCCGATGAAGATGTATTAGCTGGCATTAAGTTTCAAAGACAATTAGAAAAAGCTGCTTATGTTTTGGGTGGCAGTAATAATAATGCACCAGTGCAAAGAGTTGAAGACTTTATTAAAAATGTTCCCTCAAAAGCAATTGGTCATATAACTCCTAGTTATAAACCAGGATATACCTTAACCAACTTAAATGAGATTTTACCAGAATTTATAAGTGAAACAATTAAAGAGGCATTACCTTATTTTGATAAAAGAATTAAAGGGTTTAATGATCCTGATGCAATCTTGACAGCTATAGAAAGCAGAAGTTCATCTCCAGTTACCATTGTAAGAGATGAAAATATGCAAGCAAGTTGTGGTGGTATCTATCCTTGTGGTGAAGGGGCAGGATATGCTGGAGGAATAACTTCAGCAGCAATAGATGGAATCAAAGTAGCAATTAAAATAATTGAAACTGAATGAAAAAGGTAGTGAAATTTCACTACCTAATTTTTTTGATTAAACAATTTTATTGAAAAGTATCATGAAGATTATACTGATTGCAATATTAATTACTCCAACAACAAACATAAAGCTAAATCCTTTGACTTTGTTTCCTCTTCTTTTTTCTACAAAGTCACCATAACTTTCTTGTTTTCTGTGTCTACCAAAAGGAATCAAAGTTTTAATCGCAAATCTAAGTCCCCAACTGATTCCATCGAATGTTCCTTCATTACTTATAATAAGTAACAAGCCTCCACAAGTTAATAACAATCCTGGGATAGCAAATCCATCACTTAAATACTTATATTTATCAGCCAAAGTACCCATGTGGAAACCTCGGTTAGATATATAGGTATAAGTAACCAAAAGTGAAATTGCACTTGTTAATCCATATTTAATCAAATTGGCTTTTAAGCTTTTACTCACAGATTAAATTCCTTTTTATATTTTGCTTCCTCTTCATCATTACATAAGACAAAGTGTCCTGGGCTGACTTCCCTAAAGGTTGGTTCTTGAGCAGAATAGTCATGGTCAACCAGTGGGTTATAAACAATACGTTTTCTATTTTTCTCACTATGAGGATCTGGTAAAGGAATCGCTGATAAAAGTGATCTAGTATATGGATGCATTGGATGAGCAAACAACTGATCAGAAGTTGCTAGTTCTACTAAATTACCATAATACATAACCCCAATTCTATCTGAGAAGTATTTAACCACTGATAAATCATGAGCAATAAATAAGATTGTCAGTCCTAAGTCTTTTCTTAAATCATTAAGTAAGTTGATAACTTGAGCTTGTATTGATACATCTAAGGCGCTTATAGGCTCATCAGCAATGATTAACTCAGGATGAAGCACGATGGCTCTAGCAATACCAATACGCTGTCTTTGTCCGCCTGAAAACTCATGCGGATATCTAGTAGCATGTTCAGAAACAAGTCCAACTTTATCTAAGACCTTTAATACTTCCTGCTTAATATACTCTTTATCTTTAATACCACGAATTTTTAATCCTTCAGCAATTGTTTCTTTAACTGTCATACGTGGGTCAAGAGAAGCAATAGGATCTTGGAAAATCATCTGAATTTTATTAGTTAAACGTTCTTTTTTAGCTAATTTTAATTCAGTTTTCTTTTCTTTTTCTAACTTTCTTTTTTCTTCAGAACTAGTAGCTTTACTAATTAAATCATCATAATGAGCGGTTATTTTTTCCATTTGCTTTTGAGCATAAATCTTATTACAGTTTTTATGGTCATATCTGGCAGAAGCAATTTCCGCATTTAATTTTTCAATCTTTTCTTTAGCTTCAACTTTTCGAGCTTCAATAGCTGCGCTATTTCCTTCTAGCTTTTTAAGATCAGCCCTTAAAGCTTTTCTTTCTTCTTTAATAGCTGCTTTATATCTTCTAATACCAGCAGCGATTCTTTGCCCTTTAAAGTAGACTGAACCACCTGTAATATCATACAAGCGAATAATTGAACGACCTGTTGTAGTTTTACCACAACCTGATTCACCAACTAAACCAAAAACTTCCCCTTTGTAAATATCAAAACTTACATCATTGACAGCTTTTAAATCTTTTCTTCCCATCTTGAAGAATTGTTCTAGATTTCGAACAGATAATAATACTTCTCTATTTTCCACGTCTAGCTTCCTCCTTCTTTTTCATTCTTTCAATACGATCAGTTACAATTTTTGGCGGATCAACTTTTGGTGCATTTGGATGCAATAACCAAGTTGCTGCTTGATGGGTTTCTGATACCTTAAACATTGGTGGTTGCTGTTCAAAATCGATTTCTAAAGCATATTTATTTCTAGCTGCAAAAGCATCACCTTCTGGCGGATAAATCATATTAGGTGGAGTACCTGGAATTGCTTCTAATTTATCCTTGGTATCTAAATCAGGCATTGAAGATAACAGTGCCCAAGTGTATGGATGTTTAGGGTTATAGAAGACATCTTCTGCGGTACCCTTTTCAACAATTTTACCAGCATACATAACAGCAATTCTATCAGCCATATTAGCAACCACACCCAAGTTATGAGTGATGAAAATAACTGAAAGATTTCTTTGAGCTTTAAGTTTATTAATCAATTCAAGAATTTGCGCTTGAATTGTAACATCTAAAGCCGTAGTAGGTTCATCACAAATTAAAATATCTGGATTGGCTGCTAAAGCAATAGCAATAACGATACGTTGTCTCATACCACCTGAAAACTCAAACGGATATTGATTGTATCTAATAACTGGCTCAGGAATACCAACTTCTTCTAATAGTTTTAAAGCTCTAGCTTTAGCTATTTTCTTAGTAATTCTAAATACCAAGGTACTAGCCTGCTCTTTTAGATAATCTACCAAATCAATCATTTTTGCTTCACCATCAAACAAGTCATCATTGTCGAAATCTCTTTGATAGCTATTCATCAAATATTCAATAACATTGCAAATATTTCTAACACCTAATTTCTCATCAAAGTAAACTGCTGGAATAACTCTCCAATCTGGAGTTTTACCTCTGGCAATTATTCTTTGATATTTAGCATCTTCCCTAGCAAAACGTTTTGCTTCACTTTCATTTTGCTTTAAGCCATCAAAATATTTTTTAATATTACCTTTTAAACTTGAACCAAAAGTATATTCTGTAGAGTTTTTAATAATCTCTAATCTATCAATCGCTTCATTCACTAGTGGAATTACTTTATTAGCCACTTCATTAGCTTCCTTTTCATCTATTTTCTCATTTTTGAAATAGTCTAATGCTTCTTGTAATGGCAACATATTGTCACGTTTTTTCTGCATTGAAATATTGTGACTGTTTAAAATAGCTGCTTTTCCTTTTTGGATAAATTCAATCATAAATTCATCGTCCAAACACTGACGAACCATTTTATTTAATTCACATAATTCCATACTATCAACATCAGCATTTGGATTTTTCATTACATAATAGCCTAAACAGAAGAAGTTTGGCTTATCTTTATTAATAGCTTCATCTAAAATTTCTGAAATTTTCCTTAAGATATCTAAAATCTCTTCGGAAACTTTATTTTTTGTGATAGCTGATACTTCAGCTGATAATTTCGCTATTAAAGATTTAACTTTATTGTTTTCAACTACCACTCTAGGATGATATGTCTCTGACAGACGCTTAATAAAATCTCTTATAGAATATTTAGCTCTGACATTTTGTTTTTTCTCAACCAAGAAGATAAAGTTATCGATGTCTAGTTTTAATTCTTCAGCTTCATTGTGAGCCTTGTTAAATACACCTTCTAATTTTGTCGCGTGAACTGAAAAAGTATCAAAGGTCTTACAATCTTCTTTATTTTGAACTGCTTGATTTGGATTAACTTCATCCATATTTTTGTTTAATAATGCTAATTTATCATTAAATAATTTTCTAGCGTTTCTTCTTGAAGCAGCATTTTTTAATAACATTGCTTCAGTTAATTGTTTGCCCACTTTCATAATTGGGTTTAATGAACTCATTGGGTCTTGGAAAATCATCGCGATTTTATCGCCTCTTAATTTATGGAAGTCTTCTTCACTAATTTGAACTAAGTCTTGACCATCATATAAGATTTCTCCACCTTCAATTATTCCATTTCCTGCTAAAATACCCATAACGGCACGGTTAGTAACAGATTTACCAGAACCTGATTCACCAACAAGAGCTAGGGTTTCACCTTTGTATAAATCAAAACTGATATCACGAACAGCTTTTAAAATACCTTGTTGAGTACGAAATGAAATCTGTAAATTTTTAACTTCTAATTTCTTTTCCATAAATTAATCCTCCGTTCCACGTAGTGATGGATTAAAGGCATCACGTAAACCATTACCAAACAAGTTGAATGATATTTCTAGTAAGGCAATAAACAGTGCCGGATATAACATAATATGAGGATAACTACTCATCACTGATTGTCCATTAGCTAACATTGAGCCAATTGAAGACATCGTTGGAGAGTCTAAATTAATAATACCTAAATATGTTAATGAAGTTTCTGAAAAGATAACTCCTGGAATTACTAAGATTGAACCTGTAATAATTGTTCCCAATGAGTTAGGGAAAATATGTTTAAACATAATAGCCCAGTCAGTAGCGCCTAATGTTCTGGCAGCCAGTACATATTCCTGGTTTTTAAACCTGTAGAATTGCATACGCACCCTGCTGGACATACCTATCCACCCTGTTAATACAAAGGCATAGATTAGTGATGGAATTGCACCAACCTTACCAGATAAGTGTAATTGGAAAAGAACCGTAACAACCATAAATGGAATACCACTTAAGATATCGGTAATACGTTCCATAACAATATCAATTGTTCCTCCATAGTAACCTGCAATAGCACCATAAATAGTTCCAATTGTTAGGTTAACTGCAGAAACTAAGATTGCTAAAACAAATGAGAATCTTGCTCCACTAGCTAGTCTAGTGAAGATATCATATCCATTTGTATCGGTACCGAAAATAAACGAAGGTTCAAATCCATAACGATACTGGAAATATTTATAAGCATTAACTCTAACTACATAGTTGTAGTTCCCTGATACGCCCGTTCTTTGAGCATAACGAAATGCTAATTCTTTATTTCCTACATTATACGGATCACTTTCATATCTAGTACTATAGTAATCATCAATACCTGTTGTTGAATAAGCATTAATGAACTCGCCTTTTGAGTCAAAGACAGGATTACCTTTTTCATCACATTGGTACCAGATATTATGATCACCACCAATAACATTAACATTGGTTACAGGCATAATTACCTGAATACCAGTTTCAATTTGCCAATCTTGCAATTCATTATATTGATCTACCGTTAAAGTAAGTAAGAATGCTTTTAAAGCTGCATAGTTGTCAATTCTTACTTTATATATAGTTTGAGGGCCCCTAAATATATCATTTCTAACAAATTTATCAACAATCTCAACAATTACCTTGTTTCCAGTTTCTTCTTGTTGAGCTAATAGACGATAGTATCTGTTTTGTGATACTTCAATAACTTTAGTACCATCCCAAATTCCTGTTCCTTCCATAAATGACAGTTTTGGGGTCAAATATTGATAACGCATAATGATGTTATCAGTAGCATAACTTTTAATATAATTTTGATCACAGAAATATGGACCAATAATAGAATAAATAATTAAAATCAAAATAATAGCAGCAGCTACAACAGATGATTTATTCTTCTTAAAACGAATCCAAGCATCAGCAAAATAGCCAATAACCTTAGTATCAAACTTTTTATCATGACTATCAGTTCTATTCGCTAGTCTAAATTTTTCTTTTGGAATATTCATATAATCTTTTTCTGTCATCTTACTTCGCCCCCATTCTGATTCTTGGGTCAATGATAGAGTAACTAATATCAATTACGATACCAGCTGCCAAACCTATTAATGTATAGAATGCTGATAATAACATAAAGAAGTTGTAATCAGGAGGTGATGCCTGAATTGAATTTACATATAACTTACCAACACCTGGAATTGAGAACATCTGCTCAATAATCAATGAACCTGACATAATAGAAATAAATTCACCTAAAATCATTGGGAAAATTGGAACCATCGCATTACGCATAGCATGCCTTACTGTAGCTTGAGCTTTCGTTAAACCTTTAGTGCGAGCAAGTAACATAAATTCACTTGTTAATACTTCTGTTAATTCAGCTCTGGTATATCTAGCAAATCCAGCAATTGTACCAAATGACATTGATAAAATAGCTGGTATCATTGATTTAAAACCAATCCAGCTGAATGCTCCTTGAGTAGCATCCATTGTTGCTGATGCCCAGCCTAATTTGAAATATAAAATATACTGTACAAGGAAAGCATAAACAAATGATGGAACTGATACAACAATCATTACACTGGTTGAAATGAAATGGTCAATCCAAGTATTTTTCTTTAGGGCAGCAATTATACCTAAAATCAATCCTAAAGGAATTGAAAGTATTATTGAGTAAATGTTTAAAGCTACTGTAAATGGTAATTTTGATACGAATACCTTCCATACATCCTGACCAATGTATAAAACTTCACTGGTTCCAAAATAACCTTTTATAGCATATTTCCAGAAACGATAATACTGTTGAATAATTGGTAAATTATACCCCAACAACTCTCTTCTTTGCATGATAAGAGCCATATCCTTACCAAATTGTTCAGCAGGAATGTTAGGTAATAATTTAATAAACACGAAACATAAAGTTAAGATAACCAAAAAAGTCATCAACATTAAAGCTATACGTTTCAATATGTACTTAAATAGATACATAAAAAACCCTCTTTTCTTTCATCTACGTTTTTAAGTGCACAAAAAAATCTGAGCTTAAAAAGTACTTAATTATTTTACCATATATTCACTCTTATTGTAAATGAAATGGCTATCCTTAATGAAATATTTCAAACACCAAATGTAAACTTTTTCATTCGTTTTTATAAAAAAGGTGCTAAATCAAACGACTTAACACCCTTTATTAATATTTTAGATTAAGAATTAAATTTTACTTATAATCTAATGTTCCGCCTTGTTCTGCAACGTATGCATTCCATTCAGCGTCGTTCATAGCATAAGTGTAATATTGAACACCACCACGGCCTACACCAAAGACATATTCTTCAGTATAGTATTTAATTCTCATACCTTTTAATGCAGCTGAAGCATCTAAGTTAATTGGAATCATATTGTATTGTTGTAATACGATACCTTCTAATGCAGCTAATACGTCTAAACGTAATTTTGCATCAGCAGTTGTACCAGCATTGACAGTTTCAACTTCTTCTGTTCCAACAACTTTAACTTCAACATCATCACCTGATAATGCTTTATACCAAGAATAAGCATCAGTTACTAAATCTTTACCATTAACATTAACTACTACATCAATTACTGAATAGTCAAATGAAGCATCATATTGGTAGTTAGGAGCAACGTAAGCTTCAATTAGTCCATATGGATCTAATGCAGAACCAGTCCAACCAACACCAAACAATAAGTCAATTGAGTTATTCTTTAAGTATGATGAGAATGCTGAAGAACCTAATGGTTGTGATTGTGTAAATACTAATTTACCTTCTAATTTAGTTCCAACAACAGCATCTGTCCATACTTGTGATAATAGTACATAACCATTGTTGTAGTATTTAGAAGAACCTGAACCAGGTTGTCCAATAATGATTTGGATTTCCCACTTGTCACTATCTGCAGGGATATAACCAGCTTCAACAGCTTTGTCATATGCAGCATTGAACAATTCTTTAGCACCAGCTAAATCATAACCAGTAATAGAGTCAATAGCTTCTTCAACAGTAGCATATTCTTTGCCTTCACCGATTTCATCAGTTAAGCCCCAGAAGTCAACGATAACTTGTTTAGCTTGATCAGTAGTTCTATAAGCAGTTCCGTTTTCTGGGTCAGAAATAATCATGTTACCATATAATGCTTTAGCAGGAGCTCCTGTTGGGTCTAATGCTAAGCTATATGCAGCTCTATCTAGTGAGAATGATAATGCCTGACGGAATTCCTTAACACAAATGATTCTCTTAACAACAGCATTTCCTGGTGTTGCAGGACTTGCGTTTATTTCAGCATTAGCTAATGCAGTTTCATTTGGATTTAATGCGATAAACCAAGTTGAGTCACCTTCTGTAAAGTAAGTGAAATCTGAACCTTGATAATCAGCCATATCTTCTGCTTGTAAACCATAAGAATCTAATTCACCCTTTAAGAACATTTCTAAACGAGTTGCAGCTTCAGATACTTGTTTGTAAGAAACAGCTGTAGTTACATATTGTCCAGCATGTTCTTTCTCATAATAGCCATGCCAATGAGGATTTCTGGTTAATTTCATTTCTGAACCATCAATGAATGTAGTTAAAGCGTAAGGACCATGTCCTACGTATGTATCTACTGATGTTCCATAAGTGTTAGTATAAACTCCACCTTCCATTGATTCACATGCTGTGTATGTAGGAACGTGAACTAAGTTGAAGTTACCAGTTAAAGCATAATTCAAATAGAATCCAGTTAATGGTTTGTCTAAAACGATAACTAATGTTTTGTCATCTTTAGCAAAGAAACCAACTTCTGAAAAATCTGTTTCAGGATATACTGATCCGTAGAATAACATTTCTTGTACTTCTTCGTAAGCATAATCACCTTCATCTGCTGCATAAGCTTCAGCACTTTCGTAACCATGTAATTCAGCTACAATGTTAGCAGCAATCAAGTACAACTCAGGGCTTAACTTAACATAACCATCAGCATCTGCAGCATCTGCTAATACAGCATAATCATCTGCATTAACAGTAATATAGCCATAAGCAAAATACAAGCTTAGTGCAGAACCCCAGTTACTACCATCATTAAGATTTAAGACAATGTCTTTTCCATCATATGAATAGAAACCATCTACCACTTCAAAGCTATCAATTGGAACATACTCATCATCACCATAATCAGCAGAAACCATTGGCGAATAACCATAAGTACCAGCTTTTAAGTAATTTTCTGCATTGTGAATCTTTAAGTTACCACTATATAAACCATCAGCTCTAAAGTTAGCAGCTTTAGGGTTTAATAATAACTTAACTGAATCAACGAAAGAATGAGCAGTGATTGGATCACCGTTATCGTACTTTAACCATGTTTTTAATTCAATTTCATAGACACGGTGTTCAGCACCTTCTTCGATTCCATATTTACCAATGTAATTTTTTGTTACATCTTTAGGAGCAGCATTTGCCATTCCATTTACAATTTTGTATCCATCTTTAGCTTCATTGTAATCAAATACATATAAACCTTCTTCTGTATAGTTCATTACATATGTAGCATCATTAGAGTTATATGTATGGTTGTTCCAACCAGTTGGCATTGAGTTAACAGCAATACGATAAGTATAATCTGCTGTATCGTTGACGTATGATTTGTCATGCTTTTCGCCACAACCAACTAATGAAAGTACTAATGTTAAAACTAATAAATAGATACTAAGTTTTTTAATACTCATTAAAAAAATCTCTCCCTTCTTAGAGTTCATACAAAAAAACTCTACAGAACTATTATTTCACATAAATTTCACTTTTGCAAGCAACATAACATTATTTTTCAAATTATTTACAAATTTATGAAAATTTTTCATAATTAAGTTAAACAAATAAAAAACTAGCGAACTAGCTTTTTATTATATAAAATTTTAGCTATAAAATTACCTATCTTTTATTACTACACTATCTTCCCCATCAATCTCTTTTACCAGGACACTTACAACCTCACTTTTGGCTGTAGGTATATTCTTACCAACAAAATTGGCTTTAATAGGTAGTTCACTATGTCCTCTATCTATCAGTTCGCAAAGTTGAATTTTAGCAGGTCTTCCTAGTTTTACCAAAGCATCTAGTGCTGCCCTAGCCGTTCTACCGGTATATATTACATCATCAACTAAAACAACCGTTTTTCCTTCAATTGGAAAAGGAACATCAGTTTTGTTAATTATAGGATCAATATTAATTTTACTTAAGTCATCACGATATAAGGTAATATCTAAAATACCAACATCTACTTTTTTATTTTCAAAACGTTCTATATTACTGGCAATTCTTTTTGCCAATGGTACTCCTCTAGTTTTAATTCCTATCAAAAACAAATCATCTACCCCATCATTTTTCTCAATAATCTGATGAGCTAGTCTTATTAAAGTTCTATTCATGTCTTCACTATTCATTATTTTAGCTTTATAATCCATAAATTACCCCTTTTATTATTTACTATTAGTATAAATACATCTAAATTATAACATAATAAAAAGAAACTTTATTTTCATTCAGTTTCTTTTTTGCCAGTTTGTTTAATATATTTTTCAATATCTTTAAAACGCTTATTCGTTCTGTTTTTAAATAACAGACTATTTATAAAACCATCCGAAACAGGACTTGTTTGTATATGAGTAACTTTGATAGAATCTTCAGATATCTTTTCAATAATATACTTCATTTCATAACTTGATTTTAAAACCGTTAGGGTTGTGACAATTTCTTTATTTAAAATTGGTCTTCTAATATTTACACTACCTTCAACCCATTTGCCATTACGTTTAATATTGTTTTTATACTTATAGCCATTTTTTAAATCAGCTATGGTAACGGTTTTACCAGTCGCCTGTTTTATTTCAGCAATAATTGACAAAAGTACAGTGTTATAGAAATCAGAAGCTGATACATTTAATACTTTTTCATATTTAAGCATTATCTACTTCTTTCCTATCAACTACAATCTCAATCTTTTCAATAGACTGATCATCCATTTCCACAATGGTAAAGGTCACATCTTTTAATGTTACTGATGGTTTTTCATCTATTTCTGGAACATAACCTAATAAATCCATAACAAGACCACCAATAGTATCATTATTTGTATCATCTAAGTGAACTTTAATCATCTTGCTCACTTCATCAATTATAGCTGCACCATCAACAATATAATGATTTTCTTTTATTTCGGTAATTTCTTCTTCTTCGTCATCATATTCATCTTGAATATTACCAACAATATACTCTAACAAGTCTTCCATGGTAACAATACCATATGTTCCACCATACTCATCCAATACAATGGCAATATGAATTTTCTGTTTTTGAAATAAAGGCAGTAATTCATCACACATCATATTTTCATAAACAAATAGAACTTTTCTTAAATAATCAGAAATTTTAAATTCTTTTTTATTATCTTTAGCAAGCAATTTCAAAAGGTCTTTGATATAGATAATTCCCTCAATATCATCAATATCCTCATCATAAACCGGAATACGTGAATAACCTGTTTCTAAAAAAGTATTTACAACAGTTTCTAAGTCAGCATTAATAGACAAGGAAACCATGTCGATTCTATGAGTCATAATTTCTCCAACTGTACGGTCGTTAAAATCAAAGATATTGTTAATCATATCTTTTTCATCATCTTCAATAAATCCTTTTTCAGTACCAGCATCAACCATTATTCTTATTTCTTCTTCAGTAAATTCTTGCTGACCATCACTTTCCTTAATTCCTAAAGATTTAGCAATTGAATCAACGGTTTTAGAAACTATCCAAACCAATGGTTTTAAAAACTTATAACAAAAACTGATTGGTCCAGCTACCGCAAAAGCTATTTTTTCGGGATCTTTCATCGCAATCCTTTTTGGCAGCAGTTCTCCAAAAACCAAAGTAACAAATGATAATAATAATGTAATAACAAAGATACTAACTAACCTAACTGTTGAAGTAGAAATTTCAACATTCCTCATCCAATAAACAATGTAGTCAGCAAAAGTATCGGCAGCTACCGCACTAGAAAGAAATCCAGACAAGGTTACACCAATCTGAATTGTTGATAAGAATTTTGTTGGTTTAATTGTAAGATTATATAAAACTTTAGCTTTCTTGTTGCCTTCATTAGCTAGTTTTTCCAATTTGGCATCATTAAATGATACTATTGCTAATTCACTGGCTGCAAAAAAAGCATTAAGCGCGATTAAAATTATTAATAAGATAAAATATCCTAAAACAGATTCATTAATTTCTACTGTTGCAGTTGTGCTGTTGGCTGCTAAATTTATCAAGCGACACAATCGATCGTCCATATGGTTAAACATCACTCCCTTTTTATCCATATAATACATAGTATCATAATCTTTTGAAAGATTATTGTCAACAATGCCAAAAATTGCATTCTATCATTATATTATAATATTTTTCAAGAATTTCAAAATTATTCTTCTTCTACATTAATTTTTATGTTCTTTTTTTCAATTTTGATTAACTCTATTTAAGCAATTTAGCAGTTTCCCTTAGTTTTCTTTTAGAAAAAGCATCAACTGATTTTTTCTTTTATTCTATCTCAATTAATTTTTCATTTTTATTATACGGCTTTAAAGTTATTTTGGTTATCCTTTAACAAATAAACTTGTTTACGATTCATATTTATTAGATAATATCTATATTAGGAGATTAACTATTATGACAAATTTTAACATCAATGAAATCGTTAAAAAACAATTATCAAAACAACCAAAAGTTGAACACAACTTTGAATGTGGTCGCGTTTCTTTTGATTTCTACGATAATAATGCCGTAATGTATAAACTTGATGGTGTTAATATTAATTGGTTTTTTGCCAGTGGTAAAACTAAAGATGGTAGGTATTTCTCTTCTAAAACGGCTAAAAAAACTTCTTATCGCATAGCTGCAACAAAAAACGGTTACACGATAAGCCTATATTATTGGGAAAATGATATTAATTTTGTTCAACATTTAATAACTGACAGCAATAATCCTTTCTTTATTTGTCAATTAGAAATTATGGATGAAAAAAAACAAACTGAAACTAATTATTTAGTTGTCTTAGATTTTGGTTATCCTTCTGATTTATGCTTGTCAATGTTTTCTTCACTAGAAACTAAAATGTTATTTTGCCCTTATGATAATGACATGTGGGTCAGATATGAAACAGCATATCTTAAAAGTGGCGAAACAAGCTATGATGTTAGTGCAATCTATGATCCTAAATCTTTAAATGGTTTAATTTTAGGTTCTATTGATAATGATATTTGGAAAAATGCTGTAATGGCCAGTGAATATGACGCTAGATGTCTAAGATGTATTAGTGGTATTGCCGATGGTGGTAGTCACGATGAAAATCCTCATGGTTATCTATCAGGCAAAACAGTTGTCTCAGATAGATTTTTCTGTGGTTTTTTTAAAGATATTAGAGACGGTTTAATCTATTATAGTAAATTAGCTCAAAATAAAAATGGTATTTATAAGTATAGCGGTTCAACCCCTTTTGGTTGGAATTCATATAGTGCTTTAGCTTTAGATATCAGTTTAGACCATTATGAAGAAGCTGCTAATTTTTTATATCATCAACTTAAAAACTTTACTGATAGTGCTGGTGTCACCTATATAAATTTGGATAATAATTTTGGCTTAAATAAAATTAAATTAAAAAGAATCATTAAAAAATTACATAAACGCAATCAAAAAGTTGGCACTTACATCTCTCCTTTATGTCATCTAGAGTTGATGAATATGATGTCTTTGAAAGGTTCCTTCTTTAAATTTAGAAAAGATATCGTTTTAAAAAAACCTGATGGTTCAAACTATCAACCGATAGATGGAAAACTGCCAATTGATATCACCATTCCAGAAGCTGAAAAAGACTTTAGATTGCAACTAAAAGAGGTTATTGATTTTGGCTTTGATTATATCAAGTTTGATTTCTTGTCTCATGGTGCAGTTGAAGGTGAAAGATATAATAAAGAGATAAAAACTGGTAGACAAGCTCTTTCTTATTTCTATCAAATCTTAAAAGAAGAATTAGATCCTGCTAAGATTGGCAAAGAAATAGTTATAGATTTTGCTATTTCTCCACTATTTCCAAGTAACTTTGCTCATAGCAGAAGATGTTGTTATGATGCCTTTGGACATATTGAAGATACAAAATATGTTTTAAATGCTTTAACCTATGGTTTTTGGATTAACAACAGTCTTTATCAGTTTTCAAATCCTGATCATACTGTCCTTTATAATTCAGTTGTTGATAAAAGAGGTGTTACAAGTTACCTTGAAGCAAAAAGCAGATATAATGCTTCTATTATTTCTGGAACAGTTATGCTTTTATCTGATAATTATGGTCCAGATATCAATGACAAAGAGATTCAATTTGCTAAAGAAAGAACAATTCTTTTAGCCAACAATGAAAATCTAAATAAGATAGCCAGACTAAATAAAGCTTTTTTACCGTTAACCTTTGAAAATGATAATAATATCTATTATCTATCCTTTGAAGGAAAAACATATGGAGCTGTTTTTAACTTTGCCGATGAAGTTAAAACTTACAGATTAAATCCAAAGATTTTCAACTTTAAAAATGATGGAATCTTAATGGATTTAAATAACAATACTTCTACTGAGTTTAAGGATAAAATTAAATTAACATTAGAAAAAAATGATTCTATTATTTTTGAGTTAATAAAAAAATAGTTTAACTGACATTAGACAAAACAAAAAAGCAGAATTCACTGCTTTTTGTTTTCAGTATTTAACTACATTTCTTTTAAGAAAGCTAAATAAGCTTGTTTTGTTTCATAAATATCAACTTTACTGGCAACTTCCCAAGGCGCATGCATATTTTGAACTGGAACACCAGCATCAACAATTTGCATACCATAGTTAGCCATAATGTAGGAAATTGTTCCCCCACCACCTTCATCAACTTTGCCAAGTTCAGAAGTTTGCCAAGCAACATTATGCTTATCAAAAACATTTCTAATTTCCGCTAAAAACTCTGGATTAGCATCATTGGCACCTGATTTGCCATCTTTACCGGTATATTTATTGATGGAAATTCCTTTACCAAAAAAGGCGGTGTTTTTTATTTCATTAACAGATGGATAGTTTGGATCATAAGCTGCACTTACATCACCACTTAGCATTTTTGAATTGCTGAAAGCTCTTCTTAATTTTATTTCACTAAAGCCTTCCTTTAAGCCAATTAACTCAGCCACAATATTTTCAAAGAATTTTGAATGCATACCAGTTGCTCCATTTGAACCCACTTCTTCTTTATCAACCAACAAGCAAACAAGAGTTTTAGTTGGATGTTCAACTTCTAATAATGCCATTAGTGATGTATAAGCACATGCTCGATCATCATGACCATAACCGATAATCATACTTCTATCTAAACCATAGTCTCTAGCTTTTCCAGCAGGCACTGCCTCAATTTCAGCTGAAATAAAATCTTTTTCTTCAATATCATATTTTTCTTTTAATAAAGTTAAAACATGAGCTTTTACCGCTTCTTTCTCTTTCCCTTTTAAAGGGATTGAACCAACTGTAATATTTAAATCTTCAGCTTCAATAACATTTTTGGCGCTTTTTTCCATTTGTTTTTTAGCTAAGTGTGGCAATAAATCAGATACACCTACTACTGGATCATTTTCATCTTCACCAATAACTATCTTTACCGTTGTACCATCTTTTTTGCAAACCACCCCATGTAAAGCTAACGGTAAAGTAACCCATTGATATGGTTTAATGCCACCATAATAATGAGTTTCCATTAAAGAAATATCATAATCTTCATATAATGGGTTTTGTTTAACATCTAACCTTGGAGAGTCAACATGTGCTCCTAAAATTGTCAGACCATTTTCGATAGGCTGTGAACCTACAACAAATAATGCTAATGATTTATCGTAGTTGTTGTAATAAACCTTATCATTTGGCAACAGTTGAATTTTATTTTCAATATATTCATTGATATCTTTAAAACCATTCTCTTTAGCAATTCTAATTGCTTCAGCTACACATTCTCTTTCCGTTTTACATGTAGAAATATAATTCTTATATCCTTCGTTGAAGTCCATTACTTCTTGAATATTCTCATACTTTTTCCATGCATTTTCCATTTTATCTTTATTTACCTCTATTCTAATCCTTTTGTTTGTATTTCATGCTTCATATCTTTAATAAACTGTTCTAAACTTAATGTTACTGATTTTTTGTCTCCATGTCTTCTAATGGTAACTGTCTTATTTTCTAATTCAGCATCGCCAATCACTATTTGAATTGGATTCTTTTTAATTTGGGCTTCTCTAATACGATAGCCAAGCTTTTCGTTTCTATCATCACAAATTACCCTGAAACCCTCAGCAGTTAATTTTTCAGTCAACTTTTTAGCATACTGACCATGTACTAGGGGGTTTACTGGAATTACTGTAAACTGCTTAGGTGCTAACCATAATGGGAATACACCAGCATAGTTTTCTAAAATGATACCAATAAATCTTTCCAGTGAACCAAAACATGCTCGATGAATCATAACTGGAGTCTTCTTACTGCCATCTTCAGCCACATACTGACAATTAAATCTACCAGGAAGCTGCATATCCAATTGGACAGTTCCACATTGCCATATTCTTCCAAGTGAATCAGTTAATTTAAAGTCTAGTTTTGGGCCATAGAAGGCTCCATCACCTGGATTAATCTTAAACTGTCTTCCAGTTTTTAAACATGCTTTCTCTAAAGCTTTTTCAGCTTTATCCCAAACTTCTATTTCACCAATAAAACCTTCCTCTGGCCTAGTTGATAGTTCAATTGCATAATTTAAACCAAATACTGAATAAATCTGGTCATAAATATCTAAAATCCTAGCAACTTCTTCCTCAATTTGCGATTCCATCAACATTATATGAGCATCATCTTGAGTAAATCCTCTGACTCTGAATAAACCAGTTAAAGCACCTGATGCCTCATTTCTATGAACATGACCTAATTCAGCATATCTCAGTGGTAACTCTCTATATGAGTGTAAAGTATTGTTGTAAACTAAAATCGCACCAGGACAGTTCATCGGTTTTATCGCATAAGTGCCCTCATCGGCTTCAATGATAAACATATCTTCTTTATAGTGTTCCCAATGTCCACTAGTTTCCCATAGTTTTTGACTTAACATAATAGGTGTATCAATTACAAAATAATCATTTTCCCTATGAAGATCTAACCAAAAATCTTCTAATATTCTTCTTAAAGCAAAACCATCAGGCAACCAAAATGGCAACCCTGGTCCAAAATCAGATAACATAAATAAATCCATTTCTTTTCCAAGCTTGCGATGGTCTCTTTTTTTAGCTTCTTCAATCATATCTAAATGATGGTCTAACTCTTCTTGTGTTTCAAAACAGATGCCATAAATTCTTTGCAGCATCTTATTGTTAGCATCACCCTTCCAATAAGCACCACTAGTTTTTAATAATTTAAAATGTTTTATCATCTTAACATTATCAACATGAGGGCCACGACATAAATCAATAAAATCACCTTGACTATAACAGCTGATAACATTTTCATTTTCAGCCATATTGTCAAGCAAATCTATTTTATATGGATCATCCGCAAACATTTCATAAGCTTCCTGTTTACTCAGTTCTCTTCTAACAATTTTTTTGCCATCTTTAGAAATCTTCTTCATTTCTTTTTCAATTTTTGGCAAATCTTCTTCTGTAATTGTTACTCCATTAATATCTATATCATAGTAAAACCCCTCACTAATAACTGGTCCTACCCAAAACTTCGCTTGAGGATAAAGATTTTTAACCGCCTGTGCTAGCACATGGGCACAGGAATGATTAAGTATACTTAATTGTTCATTTTCCTTAATATTAATCATATTTTTCAACTCCTTTAAATATAAATAAAAACGTCCTAAAAAGGACGTTGACTGACGTGGTACCACCTTAATTGCTTCTCAAATGTTATAACGTAAACTAACGGGTTTCTTTTTCAAGTCCTGCTCCTAAGTAGTAAGTTATTATTACCGCAAATCATTTCCACCAACCACAATTCTCTCTGTATAAGTTTTAATAACTGTTGTCTTATTCATCGCATTTAAATATATTATATAAATATTTATAAAAAAGTCAAATCTTTATTATGCTAAGTTACTTACATGAAAAGATTAAGTGTTTTAATATTTTCACTTAATCTTTTTCAATTTTTTTACTATTTTGCAAATCCTTCTGGATTAATTACTGGAGCAACATAGCTTATTTTAATTTCGCCAGTTAAAACATTTAAATTATAGTTAGCTTGCTTATTTATTTTATATTCATTTTCAATAATCCATATTAACTTTTGAACTCCACTACTATTATAATCAACTGGATTTTCAAAGGCTTCAGCCATTTCTTGCTTCATTTCTTCTTCTGAATTAATAGACAAATATTTTTTATATAACTTATAGCACAAATCTGGATTTTCTTTAAGTTTTTTGACCTTATTTAAATATTCTGGATTAACTGCAAAAAATAAGATTTGATTTGAACTTGTTTGTGGTTTAATATCATGAGAATCACGTGAAGTACCGAAATAATCATATTTGATTATAATCCAGTTTCCAAAACCAAACCAGCTGTGTTGATCACCTATTAACTTAGTTTTAAAAGTATCCAGTTTCTTTTCTGGTAAATATAATCGATGGATGTATAAGATATCATCTTTTACTTCTTTAAACAAAGCAATATCATAATCAATAAATTTAAAATAGGTTAAATAATCTTCATTTGACATACTTGATGTTATATCCTCTGCAAAAGTATATAAAGTTTCTTTTTCTCCTTCGATACTAATCCTCAACAAATCTTTACCATAAAAACAATATACCCAATAGCCATCAGAGGCTAAATAATTATAATTTGTATAATCTCCAAATAAAACATACTGTTTTTTGGCGGTGTTATCTTCATAAACTACATTTACTGCCATTCCATACTCATCAAAAACTATTTCATTAACCACTGTATCCTTAGTATTATTAATCTTTGTTTCTGATTCTTCGGTATAGATATGTTCTTTTGAAAAATATTCTTCATATGAAACTGGATTTCTTTCTTCAATAAACCAAATCTTTTCATCATTTGAATAAGATTTCAAAACGTTAAAAAGATTTTTCACAAGATTTATGCCCCATTCGATATTTTTAATTCCATCAAAAAGTGCCTGAACCAGTTCTAATTGTTTGTTATCTAGTTTTTCTTTCTCATACATATAATTCAAAATATTTTCCACAAAGAGTTTTAAATTCTTTGATTCTTTAATTTCTAATTCTTTAAACTCTTCATCTATTACTTCGGTTTCAAGAATTTCCTTTTGCCAAGTAATAATTACTCTATCAATCAATTGTTTTTCTTCTGTTATCAAGGCTAATTCATAAGCTTTCAAAAACTCTTTATTGCTTAAATGTTTTTCAGCTTTTTCTTGAGTTGTTTGACAGCCACACAAACACAAAACCATTAGTAGCGACATTACTAATACCAGTATTTTTTTCATTTTTTTGGCCCTCCTAGGTTTTATAACCATAAAGCTTTTTATGGCATATTATATGCCAAAATATATCTAAATCTATTATAAACCCTTATATCTACACTTATCAATAATAATCTTATAAATTGCAAAAAAATTATTTTGCGCCAAAAAAAAGAAAGAAATTTAGTAATTGCTTTCTTTTAATATCTTCTATTATTCAATGTTTTTCAGATAATTTATTTAGGATAATGATTGATAAAGAAATTATTCCCAAAGCCACAAATAGTCCTACTTCTCCCTTAATAAGATAATGAAGATTGTTAATAAAATTCATTGGTTCAAAAAACATAGCTGATCTCCTTACATAAACAAACTCATCATCAGTCCTCCAGCAATTACGGAAGCAATCTGACCTGAGACATTGACACCCATAGAATGCATCAACAAGAAGTTTTGATTATCTTCTTCTAGACCCATTTTATGAATAATTCTTCCAGACATTGGAAAAGCTGAAATACCTGCTGCTCCAATCATTGGATTGATTTTCTTTTTCAAAAATAAGTTTAAAAACTTAGCAAACAATACTCCACCTGCTGTATCAAAGACAAAAGCAAACAAACCTAAGGCTAAAATCATCAAAGTTTGAATCTGTAAGAATTTTTCAGCTTGCATCTGTGAAGCAACCGCAATTCCTAAGAAAATTGTAATGATATTAGCCAATGGACCTTGAGCTGTATCAGCCAAAGAATTCAATACTCCACATTCTTTTAATAAATTGCCAAACATTAAAAAACCTACTAAAGCTACTGATGCGGGAGAAATAATGCCTGCAACAATGGTAATTATAATTGGAAATAGAATACGAGTAGATTTGCTCACTTCTTTTGGTTCGTAATCCATTCTGATTCTTCTTTCTTCTTTACTGGTTAAGGCTTTAATTACTGGTGGCTGAATAATTGGAACTAAAGCCATATATGAGTAGGCAGCAACCATAATCGCACTTAAGTATTGTGAATTCAATACTTGAGCAACAACGATAGCTGTTGGCCCATCAGCCGCTCCAATTGTCGCAATTGCTGCGGCATCATTAATTGGAAAAAACATCGAGCCAACACAAAGAGTCAAAAAAATACCAAATTGTGCCGCTGCTCCAAACATCATCAAAATTGGATTTGCTAAAAGCGGCCCAAAATCACACATTGCGCCAATGCCAATAAATAATAGTAATGGGAAAAGTTCATTGACAATACCCGCTTCATAAAGGGTTGATAATGCTCCTTCTTGCAAAACACCATTAATAATCTGAGTTACTGCTCCAGAAAAGGGCATATTGACTAAAATAGCTCCAAAACCAATTGGCAGTAAAAGTGAAGGTTCCATCTCTTTAGCAATAGCCAAATAAATAAGTGTTCCACCAATACCCCACATAATAATTTGTTGCCAAGTTATTAATAATAGATTTTCATATAAAAACTCCATAATCCCTCCTATTATAGACTGAAACTGATTTGGCCAGCTTCAAGATCTATCTTCTTATTTTCAGCAATTACACCTAAGGAATAGTCACTATTGATTCCTAAAACTTTGACAAGTTTTTTCTCATTAGAAACTAATGCAAATACTTCTTTATTTTTCAAATAGTCGTACTTTTTTATTTGACTATAAAAGTCATAGTCTTGTTCTACCAATTTAAAGTTATAGACCAGTTTACTGTAGATATCACTTTTAAACTTTTTAAGATTAATGCATCTATTTAACTGATTTCTAATTGATGTTGGCAAAATAGTGTACTCTTCCTTAAATTTTTTTTGGTTAACATTAACTCCTACACCAATAATAAGACATTCCATTTCCTGCTTACTTACCGCTTCCAGTAAAATTCCACAGATTTTTTTATTATCAACATAAACATCGTTAGGCCATTTAATACTCAGATTATTAAGACCATATTCTTTTAGCACTTCTAGTATTGAATAACCACAAATTATTGAAAGTGTTTTGTATTTTTCTATCAATTTTCTATCTTTGACCAAAACTGAAAACAATAGATTTTTTTTCTTTTCACTACTCCATCTTTTATTTTCTCGACCTTTACCAGCTGTTTGCTCATCAGCAGAAACAAAAGTTAAGTTTTGGTAATTATGATAGTTACCTTTTAAAAAAGCATTAGTTGAATCAATAACATCAAAATGAATTAGTTTCATCTTATTTTAAAACAATTAGTTCATCTTTATTTTTAACATCATCGCCTTTTTTGATGTTAATAGCACTTACCTGACCAGCAAAAGCTGATTGAATTTCATTTTCCAGTTTCATTGCTTCGATTATCGCTACTGTTTGGCCTTTTTTAACCATATCACCAACATTTACTTTTACTTCTAATACTTTACCAGCAATTGGCGCTAAAATTACATTGTCACCCTGCGAAACCACGTTTTCAACTTTTTTAGTTTCTGCTTTAATTTCAGCTACAACTTCATCAACAGCACTTACTTCAACTTCATAATATTTTCCATTTACCTTTATTTTATATATTTTCATCTTAACCAACCCTTCTAACACTTATTACCTTTACATCTTTTTTTATCTCTTCATAATAATCAATACTAGCAACTAAACAAGCTATGGTAGCATCTTCATCATTTAAGTCTAATGGAGTTGTTGCCAATTTTGAAACTTGGGTTTCTTCTTTTTCAAGTTTTTTTTCTGGTTTAAAATACAATGCATAAATTATAGCAATAGCTAAAACAATTAACATTATTATTCCAGGTCTAGTAATTATATAAACAAAATCCATAAACTACCCTTCCTTTAAATAAACATTTCAAACTCAACTACTTCAACAGTTTCAGTTTTGTATTTATTCTTTAAGAAATCAACTGCTACTTGTTCAAATAGCGCTAAAGATAATACATCTTCATCACTTTTGGCGATATCTTTATATTTTTCTTTTAAATCTTCAAATTCTGGTTGTAACAAATCAGCTGGACGACAAGTAATAACTTCATCATCACCTATAATCATTTCTCTGATTTTAGGATCAACTTCTGCTGGTGTTTTACCATATTTACCCTGTAGGTAGTCTTTTACTTCTTTAGCAGTCATTTTATAACGCTGACCACTTAAAACATTAAAGACCGCTTGGGTTCCGACCATTTGAGACATTGGTGTAACAAGCGGTGGATAGCCTAAATCCTTTCTTACTTTTGGAATTTCTTGTAACACTTCTTCGTATTTATCCATAGCTCCTTGATCAGATAATTGCTTAATCATATTTGACAACATTCCACCAGGAACCTGATAGGTCAATATGTTGGGATTAATCTGAAATGACTTAGGGCTTAAAAGTCCATTTTTAACATATTTATCAACAATTTCTGTAACTATCGGTTCAACTTCTTTAATCGCATTAACCTTCAACTTCGGATTATACTTAGTATTCTTTAAAACTGTATTTAGAGCTTGAGTTGAAGGCTGCGCTGTACCATTTGATAAAGGAGACATTGAAGTATCCACAATATCAATGCCCGCTTTAATAGCTGCCATATAAGTCATTTCACAGACTCCTGCGGTACAATGTGAGTGTAACTCCAGTGGTAGCTTACATTCTCTTTTTAAAGCTGTAACCAGCTCTGTTGCATCCTCTGGGGTTAATACTCCAGCCATATCTTTTATACAAATAGAATCAGCCCCCATCTGTTCAATATCTTTGGCTAACTTTACATAATAGTCAATTGTATGAACTGGAGAAGTAGTATATGAAAGAGCTATTTGACATTCCCCACCATATTTTTTTGTTGATTTTACTGCCTGCTGTAAATTTCTGATATCATTTAAGGCATCAAAAACACGGATAATATCAATACCATTTTCTATTGATTTTTTACAGAACAAATCTACTATATCATCAGAATAATGACGATAGCCTAAGATGTTTTGTCCTCTAAATAGCATTTGCAATTTTGTCTTTTTACAAACTGCTTTTACTTTTCTCAGTCTTTCCCATGGATCTTCATTTAAAAAACGCAAACAAGCATCAAAGGTAGCACCACCCCATACTTCAATAGCATGAAAACCAATTTCATCGTATTTTTCACAAAGCTTTACTACTTCTTCGGTTGTCATTCTGGTCGCAAATAATGATTGATGACCATCACGGACTGATGTTTCAACAATTTTTACCATTTATTTACCTCTATACCTTAGGTCCAGCTTCTTTTAAAACTTTTCCTTTTTCATCTGTTTCATATTTAGTGAAATTTTTAATAAAACTACTCGCCAAATCCATTGCCTTTTCTTGCCAATCCTTAACATTATCATATGTATCTCTAGGGTCAAGAATATTAGTGTGAACTCCTTCCAACTCTATTGGTACTTCTAAATTAAAATAAGGAATTCTTTTAGTTTCAGCCTTATCAATTGCCCCATTTAAAATAGCATCGATAATTCCTCTAGTATCTTTAATGGAGATACGTTTTCCAGTACCATTCCAACCTGTATTAACTAAATAAGCTTTAGCATTTGACTGCTTCATTCTCTTAATCAGTTCTTCAGCATATTTTGTTGGATGAAGCTCTAAAAATGGTTGGCCAAAACAAGCTGAGAAAGTAGGTGTTGGCTCAGTTACTCCTCTTTCAGTTCCGGCTAGTTTGGCAGTAAATCCTGATAAGAAGTAATATTGAGTTTGTTGTTCATCCAAAATTGAAACTGGAGGCAAAACACCAAAAGCATCAGCTGACAAAAAGATTACTTTTTCAGCTGCTGGTGCCACACTTACAGGTTTAACAATTTTTTCAATATGATTAATTGGATAAGAAACTCTTGTATTTTCAGTTACACTTTTGTCATTAAAATCCAATTTACCATTTTCATCAATAGTAACATTTTCTAATAAAGCATTTCTTTTGATTGCCTTATAAATATCTGGCTCAGATTCTTTATCCAAATTAATTACCTTGGCATAACAGCCACCTTCAAGATTAAAGATGCCATTATCATCCCAACCATGTTCATCATCACCAACCAATAATCTTTTGGGGTCGGTTGAAAGCGTTGTTTTACCAGTGCCTGATAATCCAAAGAAAATAGCAGTATTTTCACCATTCATATCAGTATTAGCAGAACAGTGCATGCTGGCAATTCCTTGCAGTGGCAAAAAATAATTCATCATTGAAAATATACCTTTTTTCATTTCTCCACCATACCAGGTATTGAGAATGATTTGTTCTTTGCTGGTAATATTAAAGGCAATACAAGTTTCTGAATTTAAACCTAACTCTTGATAATTTTCTACTTTAGCTTTTGAAGCACAATAAACCACAAAATCAGGCTTAAAGTTTTCCAATTCTTTATTAGTTGGACTAATAAACATATTTTTAACAAAATGAGCTTGCCAAGCAACTTCCATAATAAACCTGACAGCCATTCTTGTATCCTTATTGGCACCACAAAAAGCATCAATTACAAATAGTCTTTTACCACTTAACTGTTTCTGAGCAATTTGTTTAAGTTTATGCCAAACTTCTTCACTCATTGGGTGATTATCATTAGGATATTGTTTACTATCCCACCAAATGGTATCCTTAGAATTTTCATCCATCACAATATACTTATCTTTAGGAGAACGACCAGTATAAACACCAGTCATAACATTTATTGCACCTAGCTCACTTAGATATCCTTTTTCATATCCTTTCAAGTCAGCTTTAGTTTCCTCAATAAAAAGAACTTCATAACTTGGGTTGTAAACTATTTCTTTTACTGATTCGATCCCATAATTTGTTAATTGTATTTTGTTCATAAAATCCTCTTTTCTATAGTAAAAATTGCTTTGATTTTTATCTAATTTTTACTTTGAAATAAAATCCAATTTCAAGTGCTATTTTATTACATATCAGTTTTTTTTTCAACCACGCAAATGCCTATTAAGTAAAACTATTTTAATTTTTCGTTATATTTTTGAAACATTTTCATTAGATAATTTATCAGAAAAAAACATCCTGTTTTCAACAAAATGCTTTTTCTTACATTTATCAATACTTAATGTACTCAATTAATCCTGAATAGGAATCTAATGAGACATAGTACTGTTTGTTGTTATTTGCCTTTATTGTATATTCATAAAGGTAATAACTTCTTTCTAAAGGGACACAGATGACCAGTTTTCGTTTATAAGCTGTAATTTCAGCTTGTGAAGTTTTAATGCCTAAATCAGTTGCTAAAAACTCTAAAACTGTTTCATCAGCATTACTTCGGCCCATAACCATATTCTCCCTTGCGTAGCCACTAATACTGAAATAGAAATAAACTGAAACACCTGCTAAAAGAACGAAAACTATTGCTATCCTAATAAAGAATCTCTTTATCCTATTAGGAATTGTTACATACTTGTCTGTTTTTAATCTGGTTTTCGCAATTTTTCTGGCTTTGTTTACCGTATCTTCAACAAAGACAATCTCATCATCAGTAGCTGTATTATCTTGATACTTTTTAACTAAAGATTCAAAATCCATCGTTACCTCCTTTTTTTAGAAAACAAAATTTCCTTCTTCAAATACTAAAACTTCTTCACCATTAGCTTTAATGCCAGTAATCTTCATATCTTTAGAACCGAACATAAAGTCTACATGATTCATTGAAGAGTTTGCTCCAGCTTCACTTAACTGTTCTTCACTCATTGTAGTGCCACCTTTTATATTATCTGGATAGGCTTGACCAAGTGCTAAGTGACAAGAAGCATTTTCATCAAATAATGTGTTATAAAATAATATATTACTCAAAGAAATAGGTGAATTATAAGAAATTAATGCTACTTCTCCTATTCTTCTACTTCCTTCATCTGTATCTAATAAATTTGTTAATGTTTCAACTTCTTTTTCAGCACCATGGTTGACAACTTTGCCATCTTCAAATTTCAACCAAAAATTATCGATTAGTTTTCCACCATAACTTAATGGTTTCGTTGCCACTACTTTACCACTGACATTATTTTTATCTGGCATAGTAAATACTTCTTCAGTTGGCATATTTGGGTTGAAAACTATTCCCTTAGTCGTTACACCACTTCCACCTTCCCAAAGATGATTTTTAACTAAACCAACATATAAATCAGTTCCTGTAGCACTTTCAAAATGAAGTTTTTCAAAATTGTATTCATTTAAAATATCACAGTATTTCCTTAATTTCTCGTTATGTTTTTGCCACTCTAAAACAGGATCATTTTCTTCATTAATTCTAACACTCATTAAAATCGCGTCCCATAATGCCTCAACAGCTTCTTCATCAGTTTTATCTGGAAATACTTTCTTAGCCCAAGCAAGTGAAGGAAGAGCTATAATCGACCATTGTCCGTGATTAGCCATCGTATAGTTTTTAAGAGGTTTCGTTTTTTTCATTGCTGCTATTTGACTTGCCATAATCTTTTCTGGATCAATACCAGCTAATAAATCAGGGGTATCACTGACAATATGTAAGAAAGCACAACCTTTATCTTGAACATATTTTTGTTTATCGTAAACATAATCAGGAATTTCACTTAAAATTTCAGTCGAGCAATTGATAAAGTTTAAAAGTGTTAAATCTTCATATGACCAATTAACCATGACTTCACTAGCTTTAGCTTTGTAAGCTTCTTCAATACACATTTTTACAAATTTATAATCCCTAACTTCAGCTGAAATTACCAGAAGTTGTTCTGGCTGAATATTGGCTCCAACTTTTACAGCTAGCTTAGCATATTTTCTTAATAAATTATCGTTCATATAATCAATCATCCTTACCTACTTCTTTAAATCTCATGGTATTGGTTTTCCCATGTCCTGAATGCCAGCCAGCAGTAACAATATAATATGAATCCAATGGTAACTCCATTTGTCTAGCCACTTCAGTAGCAGTAGCATCATATAAATCGCTATCGACAATATTAGGAGCATATATTGGTGTGACATTGGAATATAAAGACATCTTAGTGCAAGTGCTCAAAGAGTTGGTGGCTGCAATAATTGGGGAAGAAGGTTTATATTTCATCAGACGTTTAGGGGTTCCACCAGTTTCAGTGAAAGCCATAATTGCGCTAATATTATCCATTGTTAAACAACTTTCAGCTACTGATATGCCAATAGCATCTGACATTGTTCTAGCAGAATAGTCAACTGCACTTTCTAAATAAGCATGATAATCAAATTCCTTTTCACATTCTTTAGCAATTTTTGCCATGGTCATTACCGCTTCAACTGGATATTCACCAGTTGCAGTTTCAGCTGATAGCATAATACAATCTACTCCAGCAAATATCGCATTAGCAACATCACTTGCTTCTGCTCTTGTAGGTCGAGGATTAGAAACCATACTTTCTAACATATGGGTAGCAATAATAACTGGTTTTCCCATTTTATTAGCTGTTTTAATAATGTTTTTCTGATAAATAGGAACAAGTTGCAAACTCACTTCAACTCCTAAATCTCCTCTAGCTACCATCACAGCATCAGCAACTTCTAAGATTTCTGCTAATTTATCATAACCTTCTTGATTTTCAATTTTCGCAATAACTTCTACTTCTGGATGATCTTCTTCAGCTAAAATCTTTTTGATATGCAAAACATCTTCTGGTCTTCTAACAAAACTAGCTGCAATAAAATCGACTCCATTTCTAACCCCAAAACGAATATCTGCATCATCCTTTTCCGAAACAAATGGCATAGATAATTCTACATTTGGTACGTTAACACCTTTTCTAGTCATGATTGGTCCTGAATTATATACTTCACAATCAAAACCATCATAATCTTTATTTAAAACCGTTAAAGTTAATTTTCCATCATTAATCAATATTTTATTTCCAACATTAATATCATCATATAATTCAGGACAACTTATATGAAATCTTTCATGATTTCCAACAACATCTTCTCTAACAACTCTTACCCTATCACCTTTAGAAAAATTAACACAATCATTTTCCATTTTTCCAACTCTAATTTCCGGTCCTTTTGTATCTAACATGATACCAATATGCCAACCATTTTCTTTGTTAATCTTTTTGCATATTTGAATCTTATTTAATTGTTCTTCATGTGTACCATGTGAAAAATTTAATCTAATCATATTCATGCCCGCTTGTGCTAATTGTGTCATCATTTCTTCATTGTCACTTGCTGGACCAATTGTACAGATAATTTTTGTTCTCTTCATCTTCTCTCCCTCTATACTAATCTATTAAATAATTTATATAGATCTTTTTTCTTTTCTTTTCCTTTGTCAATTGCTTCAATAATATCTGTTGAAATAATTTCATCATCAACAATACCAACACAATGACCAGAAATACCACTATCTAATAATTCAACCGCTTTATCTCCTAATAAAGTAGCCAATAATCTATCATTAGGAACTGGAGAACCACCTCTTTGAATATGCCCTAATATTGTGGCTCTTCCAGAATAAGTTGTGACATTTGAAATTTTCTGAGCCAGTTCATTGACATCTACAAGTTTTTCAGTAGCCACAACAATTGCATGTCTGCCCTTTTTTACTTGATCCAAATAACACATCTTAGCCAAGACTTCTTCCTCTTTATACTCATCTTCTGGAACAATAATTACTTCAGCTCCAACACAAACACCAGAATAAAGGGCTAAATCACCACACTTATTCCCCATTACTTCAACTACTGAACATCTATGATGTGAAGCAGAAGTATCTCTTAATTTATCAATAGCTTCAACAATCGTATTCCAAGCAGTATAAAAACCAATGGAATATTCTGTTCCCACGACATCATTATCAATAGTTGCAGGTATACCGATAACTTTAATTCCCTTTTTAGCTAAATCATAACCACCACGATAGGTACCGTCACCACCAATAACAACTAAAGCATCCATATTCACATTTTTCATTTGAGCAATAGCGATATTTTGCATTTCTTCGTTAATAAATTCAGGCATTCTGGCAGATCCCAAAAAAGTTCCTCCTCGATTTAAAATGCCTGAAACTGAATTTCTTTCAAATTTTATAAAATCACCATTAACTAGTCCCTTAAAACCATTTCTGATGCCATAAACTTCATAACCTCTTTCTAAAGCACTTCTTGTCACCGCTCTAATAGCAGCATTCATTCCTGGAGCATCTCCACCACTAGTTAAAACTCCTACTGTTTTACCCATAAATTGCCTCCTATAAACTTCTTCGTGATGTTCCTGTCACTGCGACTACATCACAAAGTGTTTTTATTCTTTCAATAATTCTTAATGCTTTGATTACATCTTCTTCACCACTTTTAGAAATCGTCATTCTTTTTTCTAAACTATTCAAATCGCAATTACTAGTAAATATTGTTCTTAATTTATGTTCCATTCGATAATCTAATATTGGAAATAGAATATCATCTCTAATATAATTGGTAACACTTTCTGCTCCAATATCATCTATCACCAATACCTGAGCTCTTCTAAGCTTTCTTAACTTGCTGTCAACATAATCATATTCAGTTACATTGTTTCTTATGTCTGAACATAATCTTGGATAATTTACAAAGGCAACTTTATAACCTTTTCTAGCTAAATCATTGCACATTGCACTTGCCAGATAAGTTTTTCCAGTTCCTAAACCACCATAGAAATAAAGTCCTTTATTTGGTAATTCTTTTACCCATTGTTTAGCAATATTAACTAGGTCTTTGTAGTAGGATGACTCATTAGCTAAATCTATTGACTTTAATGAAGTAGTCAAGTTTATATCTGACAAATCACATAAAAGATAATTCTTTTTATGAGCAATTAAATTTTCTTTTGTTTTTAAATGGTCACAGGGTGATAAAGATTGTTCAAGATTTTCATCAATATCCAAACGATAACCTAAATGTTCTCTATTACACATTTTTAATCCCTTACACTGTTTACAATATTTGTGCTGTTTTAACCAGTTAGAAAATATTATTATATTTTTAAAGACATCTTCTTTTGTCAGATTAAGTTCTTTCATCAATGTTAAAATATCCTGATCACTAATCAGTTGTTTTTTTAGTTGTTCAATATAATCTACTTTTACTTCTGAATACTTAATTTTTTCCATCTTTATCCTTTAGAGAACAGTCTCTTCCTTAGTTTATCTAAATCTTGCTCTTCAAATTCTAATTCATCTTTATCATATTTAACATTCTTTTTCTTCGGGTATGTTCTATTTTCTTTTTGTTTTAGAGCATCTTCTAAAGTTTCAACCTTTTGTCTAATCCAAGTAGTAGCTACTTTTTCAACATAATCTTTACTTAACTTTTGATTGGTATTTTCCAAACAATGTTCAATTAAGACATTTATGACTTCTGGTTTCATTTGTAATTCAATTTGTAAATATTCTAAAAGTCTTTTATCAGCATTTGATACTGGAACACCTTGTTTTAAATATAGAAACGATACAGGTGACAAGTCATATTCATTGTTTCCCTCAACCACATCTACTGTTTTTTCATTTAAACAAAGTCTCTTTAATTTTTCTTTATCAAAGGTATTTGATTCGATATCAATACTTTTAGCTACTAATGTTTTCATCTTTTCTGGAGCAACTGAAAATAAAGTTGCTAATTGTCCAATTGTCTGCATATTTTCTTTTGTTCTTAAAGAATATGGAAACAGCAATAATGAATCACCTATACTTCTCATAAAACTATCATAGTCAAACTTGATTTCAATAGCATCTTCTTTATAAATTGGTTCTTTCAGTTGTTGATAAAGCTTTTCTTCAGCTTCAGTCCAATTTTTCAAAACTGATAAGTCCAACTTTTTATTAGTTAAGTTTTTAAAACTATCAAAGTTAATTTCATCATATAAATACTTTGTTTTTGTTATTTCAAATTGTTTTTTACCCACTCTATTTAAATATAAACGAGCATATACATCATTATCAAAGAATTCATTTGCGTTAACTGGTGAAATAACTACAAAAACATAGATACCATCTTTATAATATCTTTCAACTAAAGAAAATTGTTCTAGTGCTAACAAATGCTTCTTTAGACTATCGATATCTAAACCAGATAAAACACATAATCTTTCAATATCAGAGTTAAGCGAGCCTTTTCTTTCAGCATACAAAAGATTGTAAATTCCTACTGCTTCAATACCAATTAAAGGCATATATAAAACAGCTAGAATTTGCTGGTGATTGGTGATAAAAGATCCCTTGGTATTGACGATAAATTGATCTTTTCCTAACATACTACCTCCGATAAGCCGAAATTACATCAGCATACTTATTGTAACATAATATCGCTAATTTTATATTGAAAAAAAGAAAACTATCTAGCCTAAGCTAAATAGTCAATACTCTAATTTTTTGATTAATGCATCAATACTTTCAAATAGCTTTTCAAAAGTGGAACTATTGTCTAATACATAATCAGCTAACTTAATTTTTTCTTTGGCTGAAAGTTGAGTTTTCAAACGTTTTTCTACATCTTCTTTACTCATATTTCTGTTTTCAAATAGACGTTTATAGATTAAGTCAAGATCAGCATTTACAGTTATATTACAATCAAAATATTTATCCCAGTTTACTTCAAATAAAAGTGGTACTTCTACAAATAACAATTTTTCACTTTCATTTTCTTTAATCCACTTCTCAATTTCTTGATAAATCTGCAAGTGTAAATATTTTTCCACTTCATTTTTAATTTCTTTATCTGAAAATATAATCTTAGAAAGATACCTTTTATCAATATCTTCTGGACTGCATCCCAAAATATAAGCTAAATCCAGAATTGTTTGTTGATGTGTTAATAAATCATCATTAATTGCATCACTGCTAATAGTTTTAAAACCTTTTTTGGATAAATATTTACTAACCATTGATTTTCCTGAACCGATAGAGCCAGTAATAGCTACTACTATTGGTTTTGGTTTTTGACAATTAGGACAATAGTAGGTACCTCGGCCATTAACTTTTACTTTTAGTATTTCACTACCACATACATAACAGTTTTCATTTTCACGACTATGAACCATCAAAGACTGTTGAAAAAGTCCTGTAACTCCTAAAGAAGAAGTATAACTTCTTATTGTTGTTCCACCTTGCTCTATCGCTTTAGCTAATACTTCCTTTGTCGCCTTTAATACTTCATCCCATTTAACTTCACTGATATAGCAACTTTTTCTTAAAGGGTCTAGATTACATTTAAAACAAATTTCATTGGCATAAATATTTCCAATACCAGCTATCAAAGATTGATCCAATAGTTTAGTTTTAATGACCATCTTATCTTTTCTGGTTAACTTCTTTAATGTTTTACCATTTAGATGTTTGTCAAACGGTTCATATCCCAACTTATCTAAACAAGTTAGATTTTCATTTTTTGAATACAAATAAAACTTTCCAAACTTTCTGACATCATTATAATGCAATTCAATATCTTCCATTTTAAATATTAAGTGTGTATGTTTATCTTTTAAAGTATTTAAGGGTTGAATAAAAAACTTGCCTTCCATTCTTAAATGAGAAATTACAATATAATCAGTCAAAGTAAAAATCAAAAACTTGCCTCGACGATCATATTTTTCCAATGTTTGATTGACCAATGATGAAGCAAAAACATCAGGGTTTACATTAGCGATAATATTATCCCAAAATACTTTCACTTCTTTTATCGTTTTATTTCCAAGCTGTTTCTCTAAAGTTCTAACAACAGTTTCTACTTCTGGTAACTCTGGCATTAAATTACCTCCAGCCAGTTACGGCCAAAACTGGCTTCAACTTTTAAAGGCACCGATAAAGTTAAAGCTTGCTCCATCTGTTCTTTGACAATTTGCATTACTTCATTTTTTTCCTCTAATGGAACATTAAAAATCAGTTCATCGTGAATTTGAAGAATTAATTTTGATTTTAAATTTCTTTTATTTAACTGGTTGTAGACATTAATCATCGCAACTTTAATTAAATCAGCAGCACTGCCCTGAACTGGAGCATTCATAGCTGCTCTTTTACCGAATTCTTTGATGTTACGATTGCGATGTTTAATTTCTGGTATTTCTCTTCTTCTATTTAATAAGGTTGTAACATAGCCAGTTTGTTCACATTTAGCTACTGTATCATCCATATATTTTTTAACATTTGGATATTTTTCAAAGTACGAATCAATAAAATCCCTAGCAATACCGACAGGGATGTTTAAGTTTTCCGCTAAGCCAAAAGCACTCATACCATAATCGATTCCAAAATTGATAGCTTTAGCTTGCCTTCTCATTAATGGGGTAACTTTATCTTCTTCTACTGAAAAGATGTCCATTGCTGTTTTAGTATGAGCATCTAATCCCTTTTTAAAGGCATCAATTAATCTTTCTTCTTGTGACAAGTGAGCTAATAGTCTTAATTCAACCTGTGAATAATCAGCAGCTAGTAAAACACAATCTTCTTCTGGAATAAAGGCACTGCGAATGGAAGAAGTATCTTCACTTCTTATAGAAATATTTTGCAAATTAGGGTCACTACTTGAAAGTCTGCCTGTTTCAGCTACTGTTTGGTTAAATTTAGTATGAATTTTACCATCTTCTTCAATATACTTTTTAAGTCCAAAAGCATAAGTTGAATAGAACTTAGCATATTTACGATACTGGAGCACTTCCTCAATTATTGGATGAGCATCAATTAGTTTACCTAATACTTTTGCATCAGTACTCCTTTTTGTTGATCTAGCTAATTTTAAATCATCATAAATAACTTCCGCTAACTGTTTTGGTGAATTCACATTAAATTCTTTGTTAGCTAGTCGATGAATTTCTTTTTCATAGTGAGCTATTTTTTTAGCTGTATCTTTGGCAATACTATCTAATACCTTTTCATCTACACTAATTCCGACAATTTCCATATCAGCCAATATTTTGATTAGTGGTCTTTCAACATCAAAATATAAACTTTCCATTTCTTTTTGTTTTAATTCTTTCAATAGTATTTTTGTTAGATAAAACAGTCTATTGCTTATAGCATTTAATTCTGTTGAGTTATTATTTTCTGAAAATAAATCTAATTGATTATCTTTCTCTTCCACTTTTAAAGTGAGATTATACTTAGCTAATAAATTATCAATCGTCTTGATTTTACTATCACATAAGAAAGCAACGACCATCAAGTCAATATTGTTTCCGTTAATTTCAAAACTATTTTTATCAGCCAGATGATACCAGTTTTTCAGATTATAAAAGACTTTTTGTTCATTATTGGCTAAATAATTAAGACAATTTTGACAATTAATAAAATCAGAAAATAAAATATTATAAGCATTTTTTTCATTAATAATACTCAGTAACTGATTATCATCATTAATACAAATAAGGGCTTTACCTATCAATTTTTCAGTTTCAATACTGGAAACTAAACTAAATTTTCTTTCTTTAAAACTTTCTTCTGTTATTTCTTCATTTTCGCTGGTAATAGATAAATCTACTTTGCCAGCTAGTGATTTCATTTGATATTTTAAATAAAAATCATAAGCATCTTTTGATTCTTTTTGATAGATAGTTTTACTTAAATCTATGTCACTTAAATCCGCATCAACAATTATGGTAGCTAGCTTTTTAGATAAGTAAGCTTTTTCTTTATCATTGATCAGATTTTGTTGTAGTTTTCCTTTTATCTTATCAATGTTTTCATAAACACCTTCAATAGTTTTATACTCTTTCAATAGTCTAGTTGCTGTTTTGTCTCCAACCATCGTAACTCCAGGTATATTATCAGAACTGTCACCAGCTAAACCTTTTAAATCAATTATCTGTTTTGGGGTTAATTCATATTTTTCTAATACTGCTTCACTATCCATACGAGCCATCTCAGTAATACCTCTTTGCATTAGGAAAACATCAGTATTATCATCAACTATTTGTAGTAAATCTTTATCTGAAGTTAATATCGCTATTTTATAATCTCTAGTCTGTTTAGCAATGGAGCCAATAATATCATCAGCTTCTAAACCACTTTTTTCATAATGAGTAATATGTAAAGCATCCAAATATTCTCTAATTATTGGAAACTGAGTCTTTAAATCTTCAGGAGTTTCACTTCTAGTACCTTTATATTCTGGATAAATTTGATGACGATAGGTAGTTTTATCACTATCAAAAGCTACAAACACATATTCTGGTTCAATATCTTTTAATGCTTTTTGTAGCATTAAAGCAAAACCATAAATCGCATTTGTAGGTATGCCAGAACTTGTCGACATACTTTGTCCATATACTGTAGCATAGTAGGCTCTAAATAACATTGAATTTCCATCTATTAAAAGAAGTTTTTTCATCCCAAATACCTCCATGTGAAAATAGAAGTTATTAAACTTCTATTTAAAAGCTTTTTCTAAAGCTGTAAGATTTTCATACATTATCGTAATATAATCTTTATTCTTTTCAATATCATCATTAGATAAAATCGATAAAGAAGAAAGTTCGATTACTTCAAGTTTTAATTCATCTTTTATCTGATTGTACAATTCTAAGTATTGTTCAGGTAAAGTATCATCATAAACAATATACTTAACCCCACTTGCTTTAATTTCGTGTTTTATGAAATCAAGCTGCTCTTCGGTTGGCAAAACACCATATTTAGAAACAGTCAGTGGATAAACTTCAACTCCATAAAGCTTTTGCCAGTTTCCAAAACAAGGTGTAACTGTAACAATTTTTACATCATCTAAATGTCTTAAAGATTGATACTCAGCATCCATTCTTATCAGGGTAGTTTGAAGTTCCTTAAAATTGTTTTCAAAAGTTAAAGTATCTTCAGGATAATAAGTTACCAGCCATTGTTTGATTGTTGAAGCCATTGAACTCATCGCGATAGGATCCAGCCAAATAAATGGATCTTTGGTATATAAATCAACATACTGAAAACTTTCATCTTCATAATAATCAGATTCTTTAAAGGTTAAAACATTATCAGTCGTCACTTTAGTATATCTTTTAAAACCATAAATAGCTGATAAGTTAGCCAAATCTATTATCTCACAATCATACTTATCTAAAAGACTTTGATAAACATCCAAATAAGGTTCCAATTCATTTATATATAAAAATAAAGTTGTTTTTGATAAAATCTCATCATAGTTTTTTACAATTTTGCTATTTTGAATATATTCATTCGTACTAATATATTCAACATATACTTTATCTTCAGCAATTTGTTCAACCAAATATTTAACTGCATAAACAGTGGTTGTGATGGTTGCTTTTTCATTTACACAACCTGAAAGGTTAACTGTTAAAAATGCCATAATTAAGATTACTAATAGTTTTCTTTTCATAACATTACCTCCAAATTTTATTATACCACATAACTCCATTTATTATATATTTCAAAACATATTAAAAAACATATTAACAAAACATATTAATCAACTGAAAAACAAAAATGAGTGTGTACTCATTTTTATTGTAAATCTTCATTCCAAGCACTTACATAGGCATGAATATTAGCGGATAATACACCTTCAATCATATAAGTGTTGATAATATTATTGTTGAGATTCTCTTTAGAAAATTCACTTATTTTAATATTCTTTAATTCAATTTTGTCTTCATAATTGTTTATGTTAATAGTCAAAAGAATGTTAGTAAAGCAAGACATTAGTTGTTCTTCAGTTATCTCATAATTGAAAAGAAAAGAGTTATCATATAAACAAAATTGATATTGATTACACAAAATTTGATCAACTGTTAAATATGTATATTTGTTTTTGTCAACTCTTCCAAAAACATCATTTTGTTCAAAGTATATATTATCAAACTTAGCACCATACTCTAAAGAAGAAAGTTTAAAAGAAGAAATTATCATTTTTTGTTTATAAATTGGAGCAATCAGCAAATTATAAATATATAACTTACCACCATTTTCTCCAGAATAAACAAAGGCTTCTTTGACTTTTACTTCAAAATATTCGCCTTGATAAACTGGCAAATCTGTTTCATTAAAGTAGTTTCGCATTGACTGATCTGCTTCAGAAATATAATCTGACATCAAATATGTTTTATCATTATCATCTCTATTGTTTACATAAAAAACAAATATCAAACTTAATACTATCGAAAACAATACTAGTATAAATGGTTTTAGTTTTTTCATAACATTTACCTCCCAAATAGTTACTTAAACCGAATCCCTTTTAACTATACCTTAATTAGAATATTATTTTCAATATATTATTTTACCTTTTTCAGCATAACTATAGTAACCATCAAAACTAACAATAATATGGTCAATTAAAGGAACATTCATCAGTTTTCCTGCTTGTTGAAGTTGATAAGTTGTTTCATCATCAGCCAATGACGGTTCAATAAATTGTGAAGGATGATTGTGAGCTATTATAACTTTTTGCGCCCCTTTTTTGATGGCTTCTAAAAATATTTCAGCTGTATTTATCGAAACACTGTTACTGCTTCCTTTGTAGATATCACTATAACCGATAATTTGATTTTTTGTATTTAAAAAAACTACTACAAAGTACTCTTGAGTTTTGCTACCAATATGTTTTTTCAACCATTCTATTAATACTTTGGGCTCTTTAACCATATCTTTATCTAACATTTCTAGATAATTCATTCTTCTCACCATTTCTAATGAAGCTATTATTTGGCTGGCCTTTGCTAGACCAATACCATTAAACTGCATTAACTGCTGAATTGATAGTTTCATTAAACCATTAATTCCACCAGTTTGATTTAATATTTTATTCGCTAGTTCTACTGATGAGCAACCTTTGGTACCACTTTTTATTATCAAAGCTAATAGTTCACTATCTGAAAGTGACTCAATTCCATTAGCTACAGCTTTTTCTCGTGGCTGAATTGATTTATCCCAATTTTTAACACTCATAAAGGAGGTAACACCTCCCTTATCTAAATGTAATTCTGACTTTATTGAAACTAAAACTACCACTATTAGCAAAAGCCAACTTAAATACTGCAATGGCAAAAGCAATTAGAGTCAGTAACGTAAAAATATTTTTAATCATTTTAATCCCTCCATCCTATTGAAAATCCAAAAAATTTAATCATCCCTTTACTTGAAGTTAATATCCTTAATGATAAATATGCCAAAAAAGGAATTGCGATAGTTTTTATAAATTTAAGCATTGATAGTTACCTCCTAATAAATAATAATCAAAACATAAACAAATTCCTATTTTACTGTTACAAATATTTTTTGTTACCAGTATTTTCTATAAAAAAACCCTTTAGTTGTTATTCAACTTAAAGGGTTAGTTTACGTAATACTATTATAAAGTTATTTTATTGATTTTTCAGATGCTTCTTAGCTTTATCAGCATATTCTTGAGCCAGTTTATCTTCATTTTTATTTTCATACATTTTTGAAATCATAGCTTCAAGAACTGGTTTTACTAACTCGTTAGCTGTTTCCAATTCTTTTAAAGTTTCTTGCAGATATTCACATCCATTTTTTACATAAACATCATATATTCTGTCAAATTCATAGCTAGATTCATCATTTTTTAATTGTTTTATATAATTATAGTATTTTTTTACTTTTCCATAGTTTTCAATTGATAAATAATAATAAAAACCTTTAATAGAAACTGCCTCTTTCTCTGTTTTGTTAAGCCTAACCTCTTCAAAATAATTAAACATCGCATCAATTTGGTCTATATCTAATTTAAGCAGAGCTACATTCAACTTCATAAAATCTATATTGAATGGACGAAGCAAATATTTGGTTTTTATAGAATCAATTAATTTATCAAAACCATCATAATCCTTATTGATTATTAGACTAACAAGCTGTTTTTCTAATTTAGCTGTTAAAATTTTAGTTATAATCGTGAAAACTAAACTAAATCCAATAGCTATAATTGTTAACTTTAATGCATCATTCATATTTTTTCCTCACCTTTTAATTAATTGTTACCTATTACTATAATTATACTACATTATAACGAAATTAAAGTCTTACAAATAATTGAATCCCCAAAAGTTGTGTAGTCTTTTAACGATGAACCCAATGATTCAACAATTTTTTAACGCTTTTCTTTTATTAACATTATTACTTAAACATTAACAATCATTTAACTAACTGTGAAAAACTGAATTTTTCAATTGTCTTCAAGTTATACTTCTTCCTTATTAGGAAAATAAATAAAACCTTTCAGTAGTAACATTTAATTAAAATGATAATCTCTGTTTTACTATTGCTATTAATATTTTTAATAACTTCTCTACGATAAGAAATAAAATATGGGTTACTAACATAAAGTTATATAAGATTATTAAATTTAAAACTAAAAACTTCTTTATAACAAATTGCTTATATTTTATTTATCAATGAATTAATAGATAGTGTCAATAATTTTGTATAAACTCAACTTTATTCACTAGTCAAGTTTAGTTTAATTTCTTTGATAGAGTGAGTCAAACATTTCAATCAACTCACTTTGTGCTAGATTGAATTCTAAATGGATTCAATTTGAAAATTTTAAATAATACTTGAATCATATGATTACATACAAAGTGCTCAAGTAATTCTTTATTGGGAAACTGTTCCTTCCTCTTTGTCTTTTTTTAAAAGTTTTTTATTATAGCCCTTAACTATATTGGTGAATATATTGAGTGTCTTATTACTTTAGGAAATTTAAAGAAGGTAAATAGATATTCCGTTTTCATAAGTAAACTTTTTGTCGTGGTATATTTGAAAAAAATATCCTCAATAACTTCTCTAAGAGAAGTTGACCTCTTCAACTGGTTGAGTTTGATAAATGGTTCTAATTTTAGAGGTCGTTTCCAATTTATTTTTCACTCTAACTAGCCTTAATATATTTCTTTTAATATGAACCCAGCATAGCTAATAATAGGCTTTAGGATAAACACTTAGACTCTATTCTGTTAGATCTTTAAGTCCATCGCTGACAAACAATAGAACTTTTTTAATGCCTCTTCGTTGAATATCAAACAACATTTCGCGATAATTCTCACTAGACTCATTTTGATATAGTCTAAATAAGATGATTTCTTTAAATCCTTCTGGCATTATGCCTAAAAGGATGTGTAAAGTCTCTTTATTAACACTATCCTGTCTTATAATTAGATTGATTGCATCATAGTATATAATTGTATATCTCTTATTCAAAATTCTATTACGAAACTGCTAGACATTCTCTTTGACTAGTTTAGCCATGTTGAAGATAGTTGTTGGATTGTAAGCATGACCATACATTTTCTCTATTAAATCAGCAATTTCAGCAGTTGTGATACCTTTTGAATATAACTATAAAACAGTTGTTTCTAGGTCATTTGTTTATCGTTTATACAGCGATATTGTTTGCTGATTGAATTCTCCATTATGATTTCGTGGGTTTTCCACCTGAATCTCACAATATTTAGTTTTTAAGTTTCTAGTGTAGTGCCGTTTCTTGAATTGCCAGAATTATGTCCTTTCGAATCATGTTTCTCGTAGTTTAGAAATACAGTCAGTTCGTTCTTTAAAAGATCGTTAATAGCTATTTCTAGTTCTTTACAAAAAACTCATCAATATTTTTGTCCTAATGCTATTGCATCAAATAATTTTGTGGTAAAATCAGTAATGTGAAGTTCTCTTTTGTTAGTATTTTTTCTCAAACTAATTTTACAAAGTTTAGTTTCTCTTTTTTATACCTAGATATAAAGGATGTTTACATAAAATATTTTATATTGTCAATCTTTGTGCCTTCATATAATTAATAAATTTTCATTCATAAAATAACATTTAAAAAATATATTATATATAAATTTATAATCAAAACTATGATAAAATGATAGTTAAGGGGGGTTACACTATGAAAAATCATCCACTAAAAAAAATTGTAACATATCAAAAGAAAAATGACCCAGTTGGAATTTACTCAGTATGTAGCGCAAATGCTTTTGTCATAAAGGCAGCGCTAAGAAGAGGGCTTCAAACAAAAACTCCTGTACTAATCGAAGCAACAAGTAATCAAGTCAATCAATATGGAGGTTATACAGGAATGAAGCCAAAAGATTTTAAAAAATTTGTTTTTGATATAGCGAAAGAAGAAAACTTCCCGCCAGAAAATATTATACTTGGTGGAGATCATTTAGGACCACTTACATGGGCATCTCTAAATGAAAAAGAAGCAATGGAAGAAGCAAGTAAACTTATAGAATTATACATTCTTGCTGGTTACACTAAAATACATATCGATACTTCTATGAAATTAAATGATGATGACAATAATACAACTCTTTCTACAGAAATTATTGCAAAAAGAGGTGCTACTTTAGCAGAGATTGCACAAAAAGCATATAAAGAATTACTAAAAAGTAATCCTAATGCAATTGCTCCTGTTTATATTGTAGGTAGTGAAGTTCCAATTCCTGGAGGCGCTATAGCTAAAACTGATAATACTGAAGTACAAGTCACAAAAGTTGAAGATTTCAAAGCAACATACGATACATTCAAAAAAGCTTTCAATGAAAAGAATCTAAATGATGCTTGGGAAAATGTTATTGGGATTGTGGTGCAACCTGGAGTGGAAGAAAAAGATACTGGATGTACTGAATATGATAGAAATAAAGCAAAAGATTTGATGAATTCAATAAAAAAATATAATAATATCTTTTTCGAAGGTCACTCAACAGATTATCAAACAAAAAAAGCTTTAAAAGAATTAGTTGAAGATGGTGTAGGAGTTTTAAAAGTAGGCCCCGGGTTAACTTTTGCTGCTAGAGAAGCACTATTCGCTTTAGCGTTTGCTGAAAAAGAGCAATTTAAAAATACCAATGTAAAACAAAGTAATTTTATTGAAATTTTAGACAAAGAAATGTTGAAGAACCCTGTAAACTGGCAAAAACATTACACTGGAACTCCTCAAGAAATTGCTTTAAAGCGAAAATATTCATTCTCAGATAGATCTAGGTATTATATGCCTACTAAAAATGTAACTAATTCTATAAAAATTCTATTCAACAACTTTAAGGAAGGAGTACCTCTAAATCTATTAAGTCAATTTATGCCTATTCAATACACTAAAATTAGAGATGGATTAATTAAAAACAAACCTGAAGACATTGTTGTTGATAGAATAGTTAATACCATTGACGAATATTTACAAGCTACTAACCAACAAAAATTATGGATTTGATTAATTTATATTTAATTGTAGAAATTAATTAAGCAAGAAACCATCAAACACGATTTTAGTTGTTTGAAACTAAAAAAAATAGCAAAAGGTGATTTAAGTACTTTTAATCACCTTTTTCCATTTGATTATCTTAATCTTTACTCAGCAAAATACGTAAATAATGTTTGTTGCAGTATAAATCATACTTATTTATGAAATATATCTTTTTTTTATAACCCGAATTATAATCTAAAATTATTAGATAAATCATTTAATTATTCAAATAATCAACAATTTTTAAATATAAAACTTTAACAAAATATATCCTAAAACTTTTGATTCTGCTCTAAATTTTATATTTATATATTACAACACCTTTAACAACTCTATTAACATCTCCACTCGGACAAGGATTGTCAGTAGTTATACCAAGTGACAAAGACTTATAGAATGAAATCAATTGAGCACACATTGTATATAGCAATGCTAATTCAACATTTTCTTTTGCGTAACCACCAAAGCAATAAATGTAATCTACAATATCGTTTAACTCTAGGCATGGTGTATTACAAACGACTAAAATCTTGTTGTTTTTTCTTTGAATGACTATTTCTTTAACTAAGTCTAATTCATATTTCCTTGCATAAGCATTATCGCTTAAATATACAACCGTTAAAGTCTTATCATTTAAAATCGACTTAGGTCCATGTCTAAAACCCAAAGGTGTGTCAAATAAAGTTACAACTTTGCCAGCAGTTAATTCTAACATTTTTAATGCTGATTCTTGTGCTACACCTTTTAATACATTGCTTCCTAAGTAAACGATTCTATTGAAATCATAATCATCAACTAATTTTTCAAAATACTTATATCCTACTTTGTTTATATCATGTCCAAGTTTTATTATTTCTTTATAACTTTCTTCAATTTTATCTAAATTGTCTAAATTAAATACCAAATAGGCTGCTAGGTACATATTTGAAAAACTTGAAGTCATTGCAAAACCTAAGTCGTGTGTTTCTGGAGTCAAATTTATCGCAAAACAATTTTCTTCAGTTTCAGCTCTTTTGCTTAATTTTCCATTTTTATTACATGTAATAAATAAGTTATATATCTTATTGCTTATTGCTTCCGCGTTATCTATTGCACCAATAGATTCAGGACTATTTCCACTTCTTCCAAAACTTACTAATAATGTTGGTTTATCTTTACTAATATAGTTTTTAGGATTTGTAGTAATGTCTGTAGTAGCATATGAACGTGCTCTAAAATTAGTTTTCAAATTTATATCAGAAAATAAAGCATTCCCTATAAATTCGCTAGTACCTGCACCAGAAAAAATTACATCATAATCTGGATTAATTAGCACTTGATCAATAAATGCCTTTATTTCATCTTTCATTTCTTTTATTTGATTTATCGTCTTTATCCATGTATAAGGTTGTTGATTAATTTCTTTAGCTGTGTGTATTGCATCCAATTTAATCAACTCTTTAGAATTTATACCCAAAAAATCCATAATATACCTCCACTTATATACAAATTATAGAATTAATTTAATAAACTTATTATATTTATTGAAAATTAAACTTCTAACTTTAAATAAAATATTCATATTTTGTATCAAATGTTTTACTATAATTGCAATCATTCAGACACCTCACGAATAAACAAAAGAATAAAGTAGTGTTTAACTTTCCAGATAGAATTATAAAACTTTTAACAAAACAATCAATTAACATACAATTTATTTTCTTTAGTCAACTTATCAAAAGAAATAGGATAAAAAGTAGTATATCTTTTCTTGATTGTACTACTTTTTTTGATTATTAATGTTTCATTATAAATTAAAATTCATTTTTACAAACTAAATATAATTATTTGTTTTTTTATAATCAAATAATTTTTCCTTATTTTGAAGTTTTCCTATTCAAGAAACATAATACTGCAAATGCTACAACAATAATAGCAATACCAACGTATGGTTGTTTCAAGATTGTCATTATTACCATAACATCTATACAGTCATGTCCTACACCAGCAGCCCCATAAGCAGCATAATCAAAAATTGTAAATAGGAACCCTGAACCAACAATTAATAATAAACCATAAACAAAACCAGAAATTATTGCTCCACGAGTTCCACCCCTAGCATTTCCAAAAATACCAGCAACACCACCAGTGAAAAATGCACCAATGATTGAAACTAAAGGAACAGATTTGAATAATATAGATGAAACAAACATTCCAACAATCATACCAACAACCGCTGTTACGAAACCTATCATTAAACTATTAGGTGCATAAGCAAATAATGCTGGAACGTCTAATGCTGGAACAGCTCCAGGTACTAATTTATCAGAAATACCTTTAAATGCAGGCACTAACTCACCCAAGAACATTCTTACGCCTTGTAATAAAACTAAAATGCCAGCTGTAAAACCTAATGCTTTCAAAATACCATACACTATATAGTTTTGAGCCCCAGCATGAACTGCAACAACCTCAGGTCCAGCCATCAATACAACAATTAAATAAAATATTCCCATAACGATTGCTACAGACATTGAAGTGTCTTTAAAGAAACTTAATGATTCTGGCAGTTTAATATCTTCTGCATTCTTGCTTTTATCACCTAACAATCCACCAATATAAGCAGCAGGAACAGTTCCTAATGTTGTTAAGTGAGCATAAGCAAATTGATCAGATCCTGTAATCAATCTAATTGTTGGTTGTGCTATAGCAGGCAATATAACCATTAATAGACCTTGTAAAATAGAACCAACAACAATAATAATTGTTTCGTTAAATCCACCTACATATAAACTACCAGCAATTGCTACTGATAATATCCACATCATATGACCTGTTAGGAAAATATATTTTAGTGGGCTTATTCTAGCGATTATCACGTTAACTAAAAAACCAATTGCCATGATAAGCGCGCTCGTATTAGCAATAACAGGAACAGCGCTTTGCATTGCTCCAACTACAGCTTCTGATGAAGTCGCAAAACCTTGTAGATTGAATACTGTTGAGAATAAATCTACAAAAGGAAGGATTTCTGTAACAATTAAACCAGCTCCAGCACCAAGAACTAACATACCTAAAGATGTCTTAACTGTACCAGAGAATACTTGTCCAGCACTTTTTCCTTGTAGCAACAATCCAATAAGTGCTACAAGACCCAAAACGATTGCAGGCGTTTCGAGAATGTTAATTAAAAAATCTAGCATTTAAATTACCTCCTTAAATTATTTCTTTTTCTTTTAAATACTTTTCTAATTTATCCTTTGCTTCGCTAATATTTACCATATTACTTATATAAACAACATTATCTTGGTCAGCGAAGTTTTTTCTAAATTCTTCAGTAGTTACAATTAAGTCACATGGTTTACCTTTTACAGTACCCATATCCCAATGTTCAATGTCACATTTAACACCTAATTGATTCATCGCAGAATCCACCGTCATTTTTAAAATTAATGATGAACCAACACCTAATCCACAAACAGTTACAATCTTTAACATACCCTTTCCCTCCTACAAGCAACTAATTAAATCACGATATTTTTTAATATATTCAGCATTTATAGCATCACCTTTATCTAAGTTAGAACTAACATAGACTGGCGGATTATATCCTCTTTCTACACTTAATTCAATTGTTCTAGAAGTAATACAATTCATTACCATCATACCTAGAATTGTAGATGTGCCTGTAAATTTATCTCTCATGCCAGGAATTGATAAACACGCATCACCAGACAGACATTTAATATCAATTACAATATCAGCTACATCTTTTAAGTTCTTTCCAGATGAGTGACGACTAGATACACTACTCGAAAACTCTTTTGAAGTTAATGCAACAACTTTCATCCCAATTTTCTTTGCTTCTAAAGCCATATCAACAACACCAGCATTTCTTCCAGATATAGATACAATTATCATAGTGTCATCACCTGATGTATTTTCGAGATTTAAATACTCATTGCTGAATCCCTCTACTCTTTCTTGTATTGTGCTTAGTTTAGCTTTAGGAAATAAAGCTAAATGTGGAATTATTAAAGCATTCACAGGTACCAAACCACCTGCTCTGTAAAATACTTCCATTGCAAACATTTGTGAATGACCGCATCCAAATACATGGATTACTCTATTTTTAGTAATTGAGTTAGCGCAAAATTGAGCTGCCTTTTCAATATTTTCCGCTTCTTCATTCATTTGACGTTCCAATTGTTCTTTAACAATTTCATAATATTCTAACTGTATCATATTCCCTCCTATACTAGTATTTATATATTTTTTCCATAATCGCTTCTTTTGAAGCATTATTAGTAATTAATTCTATAAACTCTTCATCTTGTAATATTTTTGCTAATTCCATTATCATATTCATATGCGAGTCCTTGTCAGTAGCGCCAAATGCAAATGCACAATTAATTTGTTGATTTGTATACTCTTTAAAGTATACTGGCTCTTTTAACACAGCTAAAGATAAGCAAGGTTCCTTAACATTAGGCCCTGGTTCTCCATGAAAGAAACAAACTTTCGGAACAAGAATCATATATGGCCCATATTTTTCAACTACTTCTATCATAGATTTTATAAATCTTTCATTTACCTTTTTTAATTCTAATAATATATTTCCTGTGTATATCGCTGCATCTTGCCAAGTTTCTACTAAAACATTCGTTTTTACATTTTCTTCTTTTAAAAAGTCCTTTATCATTTTACCCCCCATCATTATAACGTTATAACCATTTAGTTCAAAATAACACACAACTTACATTACAGGCTATTAATCGTTTAATACTACTGTGAATTCAAATGTATCTCCCTTAGATACGATTGACGAACAACATATAATTTTATCATCAGAATAAGAAAGACGTTTTATTAATAACCCATATTGATCATTGGGACAATTCAACAATCTACACTCATATGAATTTAATTGCGTTGCTTTGAATGTCTCTATCGCTTTATTAAACCTAATGCCATAATCTTCATCTAATGTTTTATATAAACCTTTTTTTGTAAAATCTATATCCATCAAAAATGGAGTAACATTATATATAAACCATGTTTTTTCAACCATTATTGGCACATTTTCAGCAAGCCTTAACCTTTCAATATACAGAAGATTTTCACCAATTGGAACTCTTAGTTTTTTCGCAAGTTTTTCATCTGCTTTTACTATTTTTCTTTTTATCATTTTTGTAGATGAAATCTTACCTTGTTTATTCATTTCTTTTGAGTAACTATATACTTTATTTAAATTTTGAACAATACTTTTTGAAAGTACATATGTTCCCTTCCCCTGTACTTTTTCAAGTTTTCCTTTTTTAACTAGTTCATCTATTGCTAGCCTAACTGTCATTCTTGAAACACCATAAATTTCACATAATTCTCTTTCTGAAGGAATCTTCTCACCTTTTTCATATATATCATTATTAATTTGTTCCTCAATATTTTCAGCCAATTTGTAATATAAAGGAACCTTATCATAAATATCACTCACACTTACTCTCCCTACTTACAATTATTCTAACTGGTTATAACCAGTATGTCAATATTTATTTGTAATTTTCATATAATATTATAATGCTTTAGAGCATTATAAATGCCATCATCTTCAATATCTGTTGTTACATAATCACTTACTTGTTTTAATGACTCACTTCCATTGCCCATACAAATACCAATGCCACACATTTTCAATAGCTCCTTATCATTATCAGCATCACCAAAAGCTATGCAGTTTTTTAACGATAAACCTAAAAATTCAACGAGCTTTTTTAATGTTTTTCCTTTATTAATATCATTTCTTATACATTCACAACCATGTAAATAACCTTGAAAAAATTGAAGGTCATCAAATTGTTCTTCCAGTTTCATCGCTTCTTTTTCTGGAGAATAAATAAAACATCCCAATGGTAACATATGAGTTAAATGATAATCTCTGGTTTTACTATTATCATCAATAGTTTCTTTTTTAATTGCGCCTCTACAATAGTAAGAAGTAAAATACTGATAATCAACATATACTTGCAAAGAATCATCAAATTTAAAGCCAAAAGAATAACCTCTTTCATAGCAAATTTCCAGCAGTTTATCGGTTGTTTCTTTTGACAGTGGATAACATTCAATTGTTGTGCCATCGCTTGCATTAATACAAGTACCATTAACTGTAATGTAATAATCAGCTTTTACTCTATCTTTTACATCTTGATGCAAAAACTTGTAGCCTCTTCCAGTGGCTACAATTATGATTATTCTTTTTTCTTTTGCTAAGTTAATAGCTTCTATCGCAGACTCTTCAACATACTTCTTACCATATTTGATAAGAGTATCATCAATATCAAAAACTAAAGCTTTAATCATTTTTTACCTTTATTTAAAATACATTTTCAATAAACTCAGCCACTCCAGCTACAATCTTCTTGGGCACAATAAAGAGTGTAATCAATATCAGCCACAAATAATTTAATCATTTTATTTTATCCTTTCAAAACTCATAAATCTAGTTCCTTGAAAAGTCAGTAAACCATAATCGTTTTCCACTAGCAGTCCGTATTTTTCTGCTGAAACACGAAACTCTTTTCTTTCACTATTATCTAGTTCAAATGTTACATAATAAGTAGTAAAACTTCTAACAAAAAACCTTTTGCTAATTACTGTACCATATCTTTTTAAAATTTCTGCTTTATCATTATTTCTTTTTTCTTTAACACCTTTTAATATTACCATTACAAAAAGGGAAATAATTAAAATAAGTGTTATAAAAAATATAGTTTGAAAAACTATTAATTCTACTGTAGGACAAACTAGCAAAGGTATCACAAATTATTATCCCCAATAGATATAATTATCTTTTCTAGGTCTTGGTGTTGGCGTTTCCTTAGCACTATAACCTAAGATACAGTTACCAATTCCTTCATAATCGCCTTCAATACCAAACTTTTTAAGAATTTCTTTGCCTTCTTCTGTTTCAAAAGTTTCTCTTGCTCTGTGAATCCAACATGAACCAATTCCCAATGCGTGAGCAGCATTCATTAAATTAGACATTACCACTGCTCCATCATAAACGTGAGTACTAACATTTTTATCTGCCAACACTACCACAACTGTTTTAGCTCCAAAGAAATTATCGCGATCATATTCTCTTCCAGCAGCTGTACAGTTAAGTCTTCTTAACGTTTCTAAAGTATCTTTATCTTGAATTACCAACATAATAGCTGACTGTCTTCCCATACCACTTGGGGCATACATCCCAGCTTTTAAAATCGTTTCCAAGTCTTCCCTACTAACCATCTGGTCAGTAAAACTTCTAATACTTCTTCTTTCCATTAAATCTTTAATTGTTTTATTCAAATTAACTCACCTCTTCTTTAATTATAACTTATTTGGGCTTCTTTTAATAGTCAATGGGTTTGTTTTATGGTATATTAACAACGGTGATTAAAATGGAAATTAAAGGTATTATTTTTGATATGGATGGTACAATTACCGACTCTGAAGTTTATGCTAGAGGTCTAGCAATGTCAGTTTTTGCTGAAAAAGGCTATCCAGTTAGCGAACAATTTTACAGCAGATTAATAGGAATCAATAGAGCTTCGGGAATTAAAGTTCTCTCTGAAAAAACAAAAGATGATAAGATTTCAGCTGATTTGCTTAATTTATTTACTGTCAGAATGAGTGAAGCTTATCGTAATAACCAAATAGGTTTGAAAAAAGGAGCAGTTGAAATTATAGAATTTTTACGTTTCTATAATATTCCAGCAGCTTTGGCAACTAGTGCTGATATGGCAAAAGTAATTAAATCATTCAATAGCAACAATATGGAAGTTCCTTTTAATACAATCATCACTGGTGATATGGTTAAAAACAGTAAACCACATCCAGAAATCTTTTTAAAAGCTGCCAAGCTAATGGGTGTAAATATAAAAAACTGTTTAGTAGTTGAAGACTCTCATAATGGCATTGAAGCTGCCTTAGCAAGTGGTGCCATCACAATGATGGTTCCCGATATCTTACAGCCAACAGAAAAACATCTCAATCAAGGGGTAATTATAAAAAAAGACCTGTTTGAGGTCTTAGACTTTATTAAACAACACGTAAACCTTTAGGAAATTTATTTTTAATTTGATTGCCATCACCTTTACCAAATCCAACAGGTACACCCTTATAACAGATTTGAACGTATCCCTTATAACCTTTTTCCATTATTGATAAACCTGACAAATATTGATTAATTATTTTAGAGTCTGTAGTATTATAGACTCTTTTAAATTGAAAATTGCTGATAAACAAATGGTGAGCCGGTTCAATTCTATTTTTTACAATTTCACCAAGTAGAATACCACTTCTAAGTATCTTTGCTTTTAAACTCAATAAATTCTCTTTGGAAACATAAACCTTATTGTTAATAATCGTATAATTTAATTTTTCTTTTAAATTATCTTCAATAAATTTATCAACTACTCTGTTTTTAGAAAAAGGTAAAGCTTTTAGTTGAACTTTTTCTGTACTGGAAGTTTTAATAAATTTACTGACAAAATGTCCTTCTCCACCTTGATAAGGAAATACTCTTCTGGTTAATCCCTGCCTATCAAAACCAGATTGACCACAAGTTAAATTAGTTTCTATTAGTTTCATATCAGGATATTTTTCTAAAAATAATCTGACAACTTCTTCATTTTCATATTTGTTAAAAGTACAGGTTGAATAAACTAAAATGCCATTCTCTTTTAAAGTTACATAACCATAATCTAAGATATCTAATTGTCTTTTTTGATTAGCCATTACTGCATTATAGTTATACTCTGCCATGCTATTAGGATACTTTTTAAACATTCCTGCTCCAGAACAAGGAGCATCAACCAATACTTTATCAAAAACTGATAAAAGTTGTGGACATAAGTCTTCAACTGAATTATTAGTTATTAAATAATTATCGCTGCCAAAGCGCTCAATATTAGAAAGCAGAATATTGGCTCTTTTTCTTTCATATTCATTGCTAATTAAAAAGCCAGTTCTATTCAATTGTGAAAGAATTTGAGTAGATTTGCCTCCTGGAGCAGCACATAGATCTAATACCCAATCCCCTTCTTTAATATCCAAGGCATTAACCACCATTGTTGCACTAGGCTCTTGAAGATAAAAAAGACCAGCCAAATGATAAGGATGCTTCCCTAACTTATCTTCTGATTTGATGTAATAAGTATCTTCATCAAACAATGTTTTTTCTTTTAGTTTAATCTCTTCACTGATAATTTTATAATTTGTTTTTAAGCAGTTTATTCTTAAAGCTTTATAAAGTGGACTAGAAAAAGATTTGATAAATTTATCAAAATCTTGTTGATTTAATAGCTGTTTCATCTCATCTAAAAAATAACTGTTATCCATTAATTTTTCTATCTTTTAAAGCTAGGTAAACTGGAATACCAATAACTAATAATACTCCTAATTCACCAACAAATACCTGTACACCATAAATCAACCAATAATTCATTAAATCTTTTGAATTAAAAACGATTGCTAATTCAAGACCAACAATGATTCCATTAATTATTGCTGGGACAACAAAACTTAATAGTGGTATACCCTTAAACCTTCTTTCCCTTAGATTATACATCATCACACAACTAATAAAAGTTGCACTACTTCCAAAAATAATATCCATTACACCAATTGGATTTGTTGCTGATAGTAAACCTATCAAATTAGCCAAAAAACAACCAAAAGTTAATCCATAAATATAGTCATAATCAAAAAACATTAAAACTAAAAGTACTTCGGAAATTCTAAACTGTATCGGTCCAAAAGATGCAGGTGCAATTACTAAGGTAATTACTGCATACATACTACTGATTAACATTTGACGGGTATATTTTTTTAACACAATTATTTAATTACTCCAAAATAAACTAATACCAAAATACCTAAAATTATTCTATAGACACCAAAAACTTTAAAATCATGTTTTTTGATATAATTCATTAAAAACTTAATGGAGAAAATAGAAACAATAAAAGAAACAATAGTTCCAACAATTAAAACAATCCATTCACTAGCGCCAAAAGCAAAACCACACTTAACTAGTTTTAACATTGTAGCTCCTGCCATTACTGGCACTGCCATAAAGAAAGAAAATTCACTTACTCCTGCTTTTCCACAGCCTAATATTCTACCGCCTATAATGGTACTGCCACTTCTGCTTGTTCCAGGAATTAAAGCTAACATTTGAAATAGACCAATATTAGCAGCAGTGATGTAATCAATATCTTCGACCTTTTCCATCGTTACTTTGATATGCATACTTTCAACAATGATAAAAGCAATACCATAAACAATCAAAGTTATAGCAATAGTCGTTGGATTATAAAACAAAGCATCAATTACATCATCAAATAAAAATCCAACAATAGCAGCAGGAAGACAACCTACCAAAACCTTTGACCATAAAATCCAAGTTGATTTCCTTTGCTTGGCTGTCGTGTTTTTAAAATCAAATGGCCATAATTTCTTAAAATATAAAATAACTACTGCCAAAATTGATCCTAATTGTATAACCACAAAAAATGTATTTACAAATTCTGTTGAAAACTGAAGATGTAAAAACTCATTGACTAAAATGATATGTCCAGTTGACGAAATAGGCAAATATTCACTAATACCTTGAACAATTCCTAAAATAATAGCTTTTAAAATTTCAAAAACAAGCATAAAAATACCTTCTTTTCTTCACTTGAACATTATAACAAACTTCAAACCTTAATAAAAGAATAGAACGATTAAGTTCTACTCTATTTTCAAAATAATTGTTTGCCTAAGCAAAAATTACTTTTCTATGGTTTCATATCCTAAAATTAAGCCACCTTTTTCCGCATAATAAGCGCACAAACCACCTGTTAAGTGACTTTTAATATCACAGTTAGGATATTTTTTCTTTATCAAACTGGTGATAAACTGATTTGCTTCTTCGTTAAAGACATGAGAAATAATTACCTTATCTCCTTCCTACAAAGCCATTTTTTTCCATCTCTTCAAACATTCTTTTTAAAACGTTCTTCATTCCTTTGCCCTTATAGACAAGTTCTATTTTTCCATCATCACTACCTTCACCAAGCATTTTGATTCCTAAGATACCAACTAAAGAAGCAATAAGAGGACTAACTCTACCATTATTAGCCAAGTTTCTTACTGAATCTAAGGCAAATAATATTTTACATCGCGGAAAATATTTTTTTATTTCAGCACATGTTTCTTCAAAACTTAATCCTTTTTCTTTTAATTCAATAATTTTTTCTACCAGTAAAATCATCTCAGGACCAGTTGAGTAAGAATCTATTAAATATATTTTTGCCTCAGGATTTTCTTCTAAATATGCATCCTTAGCTTGTTTAAGCGAGTTATAGCTGCCAGAAAGATTACTAGAAATAGTGATGGCATAAATTTCTTTTTCACCTTTAAATGCTTTAAGCCATTCGCCAATACTAGGACAAGATGTCGATGATTTTTCTTTTGTTGTATAAAGATAATCAACCATCTTTTTCAGTTCAATCCCTTTTTCATCAACAAATTCTCCAATTTCGGTATTAATTTTTAAAGGAACAGTTGTATAATTAATTTTTGCTATTTCATATAGATTTGCTGATGAATCTGCCACGATTTTATATCCCATATAACATCCTCCCTTACATTAAATAATATAATTTTGTCTATTTTTTTACAAGATAGTTTACATTGATTTATATCTATGTTTTGATTAATGTTAATTTTATCAAAAAAATCAACTTTTACAAAAATTGATTTTTTTATTTTTTATTCTAAAATGTCTGAAATCATTGGTATTAATTGTTGCTTTCTACTGATGATTTTTTTTAGAAAAATGAACTCATCAACATATTCACCTTTTTTCTTAAATACATTTTCTAACTTATGAGTATCTGGCCCTTCCGCTAAAATATACGAACCAGTACCATCAATTAGTGAAAAGACCATCATAACAATATTTGAATTACTGTCAGAAGCATAGTTTTTCATTATCTGTTGCATCTGCTCTTTTAAAGGTTCAATTGATTCATAATCAACAATATTGCATTGACCAACACTGACTTTATTTTTATTTATTTCAAACTGTTTTAAATCATTTCTAAAGATAAAGTCACAAGATTTATCTTCCATTTTAGCTCCAGCAGCTAAAATTCTTGGCCCTATTTCTTCTAAATCTAATTTCGCCAAGTCGGCTAAATAATTAGCTTGATCGATATCATCTTTTGTACAAGTAACAGATTTGAAATTAACGGTATCTGAAATAATAGCGCAACATAATAAACCAGCTAAATCCTTAGGTATTCTAACATTTTTCTCTTGAAATATCTTTGAAATGATGGTGGCACAGCAGCCAGTTTCTTCATTTCTAAAATAGACCGGTGTAGCAGTTTTAATACCTCCAAGACGATGATGGTCAATAATCTCTAAAATATTAGCTTCTTCTGCTCCTTCAATTGACTGCGAAAATTCGTTATGATCAACTAATATCAGATTTCTGTTGGTATGTCTAAGAACATGATATCTTGAAATAGTTCCAACTACATTATTTCTCTTATCTAAAATCGGATAACTACGGAATCTTGATTTATTGATAACCGTTTTAACATCGTCTACATAATCATCATATTGAAAAGTTATCAAATCTTTGGTCATTATTTCATCAATACTTGTCGCAAAATAGGTATACTTGACAACATCATAGATACTCTTATTACAAATAACTAGATTACAGTTGTATTTTTTCGCTAGTTTTAATACCTCATCTGAAAACCCTTCAGTGTATGTCGCTATTAAAGTAGCAGCTTTATTTTTGATTGCTATTTCATGCAATTTACTATCATTGTTAATAACTACTATTTTATCTTCACAGCCTTTATCTTCATTGCCAGACATAACATACATATGGCCATTTGTTCTTTGAACATCAGCTTTATAGATTAAACTTCCTTCCAAAAAATTAGCAATATTTTCAATTGGAGTGTTTCTAATCAATTCATTATTTCTATCTTGATGTGGAATTAAAGGTTTGACTATATCAGAAGTTGTTGCCATACCTAAAAAACGTCTTTTATCATCAACTATCGCGATAACTTTTTTGCCATGATTTCTCATTTTCATTAAAGCTTCATAGACTGTATCTTTAGGCTTACAAGTAATAATGTCATCAAAATCGATATCTCTAACACGTGTTCTGATATTTTGAACAAGAGGTGGAGCAAACTCATTAAACATGTTTAAAATAAACTCTGTTTCACGGTTAATTTCACCAATTCTTATCGCAATTGCATTGTCACCCAATTGTTGCTTTAAATAAGCATAGGCCATTGCTGAAATTATTGAATCTGAATCAGGATTTTTGTGTCCAGTAACATAGATTGTATTTCTTGACATAATGCATTCCTCTTTTCTTATCTTAATTATAACTTATTTATAATTTAATTTGTACCATTGACTTATGATAAAGTATAATGTACTTGGTGATGAATATGGAAAAAGAAAATGTTAGAAAAGAAATAGTAGCAATTGATGATATGCTTTCAGACTTATTTGAAAAAAGAATTACTCTGGCTAAAAAAGAAAAAGATTTAACTGAAAAGGAAAAATTTGTTTTATCTACCGAAAAAGAAATAAAACAGCCAGATATTTCCTTAATCAAAAAACAATTTGTTAATCAGCTAGATGATTTGTCAGATGCCTTTGTCAAAAGAACAAATGAAACTAACGATATGTTTTTAAATGACAATGCTGACTTCTCTACTTTTAAAGATAGTGTTTTTGAACTGAGAACTCTGGCAAAAAAAGCAATTGATGCAGGACATGACAATGTTATTAATGCTACTATTGGTTCACTTTTTGATGAAAACAAAAAAATAGTAGCTCTTGATACCGTTTATGATTGTTATAACGCTGTAGCAAATAGTACAAAAGCTGCTTATGCTAAAGCTATTACTGGTAATGAAGACTTTACAGAAGCTATCTTTAATTGGGTCAATCAAAACAATAATATCAATTTACATCATAAAACTGTCGCTACTGCTGGTGGTACTGGTGCTTTAGTTTTAGCTTTCAATAATTTTTTAAATCCAACTGAAACGGTACTCTTACCTCAAATAGCATGGGGAACATACAAAGTTATCGCTAAAAATGCTAACTTAGAATGTGATTTCTATAAATTAACCGATGAAAACAATAATGTTGACTTACAAGATTTAATGCTCAAGGCCTTAAAAATCATTAGAAAGCAAGGAAAATTGTTTATTGTTATTAATGATCCTTGTCATAATCCAACAGGTATCTCACTAGGATCTGAAAACTGGAAACTCTTAATTAAATTTTTTAATAAGATAACTGAATATGGACCTATTATTATTGTCAATGATGTTGCTTATATCGATTATTGCTATAACAATGGCTTTGAGTTTTTTAAGAGTTTTAATGAAGCTAATGAAAAAATTATGTTTAATGTTACTTACAGTTGTTCAAAAGCTTTTACTGCTTATGGTATGAGAGTTGGCACTAACATTATCTTATCTAAAAATAAAAAAGCTGTAGACAATGCTTTTAATGCTTTTACTAGAAGTTGCAGAGCTTACTGGAGTAATGTTAACCATGGCTTTATGGAAGCAGTAGTTAAGGTATTAAGCGAAAACAAAGAAAAGTTCTTAGCTGAAAAACAGCAGTATATAAATTTGATAAAAGAAAGAAGTGAAATTTTCTTAAGCAAAGCTAGTGAAGTTGGTTTGCCACTTTATCCCTACACTGAAGGTTTTTTTGCAACTATCAAAGTGGAAGATGATGACTTACTGAATAAATTCCACAACAATTTGATTGCTAATGATATATTTGCTGTTAAATTTGATAAAGGAATTAGAATTTCGCTTTGTGCCATTACCAAAAATGAAGCTAATGTTCTCCCAAAACGATTGAAGGAAGTATTAGAGGCTAGTAAGTAATGATTAAAGTAGCCATAATGTATGATTTTGATTTAACTTTATGTACTAAAAATATGCAAGAATATTCTTTACTTCCTACCTTAGATATAAAACCAGAATTGTTTTGGCAAGAAGTAGAAGATTATTCAATTAAAGTTAATATGGATTCAATTTTAGCTTATATGTATCTATTAATACAAAAAGCTAAAGAAAAAAATATTCCTTTAACAAGAAAGTTCTTTAATAGTTTAGGTAATGATATTGTCTATTATCCTGGTGTTGAAGATTTTTTTAAGCGAATTAACAAATTTGCTTTAGAGCATGATATTTTACTACAACACTACATTATCTCATCAGGAACTAAAGAAATAATTGAAGGTTGTTCTATTAAAGATAACTTTACTAAAATATATGCCTGTGAGTACCATTACAATGAAAACGGACAAGCTGACTTTCCGGCAGTAGCTATCAACTATACAGGAAAAACTCAATTTCTTTTTAGAATAAACAAAAATTCCTTGGATGTATTTGATAACTCAACCATCAATTCTTTTTCCCCAACCAGAGATATTCCTTTTGAACAGATGATTTATATTGGAGATGGCTTTACCGATGTACCTTGTATGCGTTTAGTTAAATCTAATGGTGGCTACTCTATCGCTATTCACAATAAAGGAAAAGAAACTTATAAAAAATTATTGGAAGATGGTAGGGTCAATTATGTTTCTGTTGCTGACTATCGAGAAAATAGTGAAATCGATAACATTATCAAATTAATCTTAAAAAAGATTGCCATAAAACAAGAATTAAATAAATATAGCAAATAACTTTTTAATAAATATAGCAAATAACTTTTTTATTGCATTCACTTAAAAGATTGTTTATAATGATTAAGCATGCGGATGTGGCGAAACTGGTAGACGCACTAGACTTAGGATCTAGCGCCGAGAGGCATGCGGGTTCGAGTCCCTCCATCCGCACCAATTTTATTAAAGAAAGTTAGGAAAATACCTAACTTTTTTTATCAATATATTAAATTTAAACTAAATACTAATAACATTTATTCTTTTTATTTATAAGTTATGAATAATTTAATTTATTTTTGCGTATTTCATAGCATTTCAATATATCATAATATATTTCTTCTATTTCTTTATAAGCTTTAGGATAATACCATCCATCAATTTCATATAATGTTCCTGTCGTTTCTATTGTTTCACCAATTTCAACCAAAATAACAGCTTCGCTTCCTAAGACTTTAGATGATAATTTTAATCCTCTACCATCAGGTAACAAAAACCTTAAATCTGGATCATTTAAATACCATTCATTAGCATGAAAATATGGTAGTTCGTTTTTCAACATATTTATTAATTGCCATAAAACTGCATTAATATCTTCCATTATATTAAAGGGATAAGAAACAAATACAGCTTCTATGTCAAGATATCTTTTAAACCCATCTTGGTTTTCCCAATTAATCCACTTTCCTTTAGCATTGGGTAGAAAAAACCAAACAGATTCATCCAACAAATCGTAGGTCTCTATCCAATAATTTCTTTCCATCCAAGAATAATACTCATCTTCAATAAATAAAACATCTTCTTTTACCTCGCTTTGCCAATAAAATTTTGATATATAAATACAACCTTCCTCAGCAGCAAACCATATTATATCATTTGATAGTTCAATAGCCTTTAAAATTGCCCTTATTGGATACTCCCATTTTGTTTGAAATCTAATCTCGTATAAAGATTTGTCTTCTCTAGTTATTTTAGGAAGACTTGTTGTATAACAATAACTACGACCACCTACTTTTTCTGAATATTCCTCATAAGAACTAACTCCAAATAACTTGAAAAATGAAATATAATATTTCCTTGTTTTTTTGTCATCATCTTCTTGGTAAAATTCAATAAAGTACTTTTCAAGCACTTCTTTTGGACCAACTACTCGATTATAAACATAATTTGACATTCACTTTCACCACCAAAAAATTATTACATTATTAAGATTATAGTCTTTATCATTAAATTAAATAAACAACATCATTTTTCTTTAAAAATAACTTCTTAAATATTTAACAATGCATTATTTTAAGATATTATTTTTAAAATTATGGTTACTATATATTTATAATTTAATCTAACAAACTTTTTTAAAAAAAGTCAATTAATTTTAAATCATATATATTTTTAAATAATATAACTAAATAAAAACCTTATTTTTGTAGAGAAAGAAAAATATGATATAATACAAAAGTGGCAAAAATGTTTTTATGCATTAAACATAGAAAGGACAAATGATATGGAACTACATATTATTAATGAAATTGCATCACAACTAAATATCGCTTCAAAACAAATTGAAGCTACTTTAGCTATTTTACAAGAAGGTGGTACTGTACCTTTTATCGCTAGATACAGAAAAGATGCAACTGGTGGATTAGATGAAGAACAGATTCTTTTTATTGACAAACAATATAAATATCAATTAAATCTTCAAGAGAGAAAACTAACCGTTATTAACTTGATTGAACAGCAAGGTAAATTAACTGAAGAAATCAAAAACTCAATCATGGAGTGTGAAAAACTTTCTCAAGTAGAAGATTTATATCAGCCTTATAAACAAAAAAGAAAAACTAGAGCTGCTGTGGCTATTAAAAATGGTTTACAACCATTAGCTGATTATATTTTAACAGTAACATTTGAAGAAAATATCTATGAAATTGCTGAACAATATATTACCGAAGATGTAAAAACTGTTGAAGAAGCTATTGCTGGAGCAAGTGACATTATTGCCGAAATGGTATCAGATAATGCCAAGTTACGTTGGTCAATTAAAGATCAAATTGTTGAATCAGGGTCTTTACAAACAAAAATAAAAGATGATGCTGTAGATGAAAAGAAAGTCTATGAAATGTATTATGACCGTATTGAAAAAATTACTTCTTTAGCTGACCATCGCATTATGGCTATCAATAGAGCTGAAAAAGAAAAAGTAATTTCAGTAAGTTTTATTTATGATTTAGAAGATATCCAAAAACAAGCTATTAAAGTTTATTGCCAAGAAAATAGCAATGTAAAAGAAATTATTGAAAATGCCGTAATTGATGGATTAAATAGACTACTTCTTCCATCAATTGAAAATGAAATTCGCTCCGATTTATCTCAAAGAGCACATACAAATTCGATCGAAGTATTCTCAATGAACTTAGAAAAGCTACTTTCACAGCCCCCACTAATAGGAAGAATTGTTTTAGGATTTGACCCAGGTTACTTTAATGGTTGTAAATTGGCTGTTTTGGATGAAACTGGAAAAATGCTGGCAGTTGAAAAAATCTTTCCTTTCTCTAAAAAAGGTGGCGACTTAGAACAATCTAAAAAACAAATTCTAAATTTAATCAATAAATATCAAGTTAAAATAATTGCCATTGGTAATGGTACAGCTTCAAGAGAATCAGAAAAGTTAATTGCTGAGATAATTGAAGAAAACAAATTAGATGTTGAATATGCTATTGTCTCTGAAGCTGGTGCCTCAGTCTGGTCAGCCCAAGAAGAAGCTAGAAATGAGTTTCCAGATTTAGCGGTTGAAGATCGCTCAGCTATTTCAATTGGTAGAAGACTATTAGATCCATTATCTGAATTAATTAAAATTGACCCTAAATCCATTGGTGTAGGACAATACCAGCACGATTTACCAGAAAAAGCTTTATCAGAAAGACTTCAAGAAGCTACCATGAAAATCGTCAATAGAGTTGGGGCTGATGTAAATACCGCTTCAGCAGAACTATTAACTCATATTTCCGGTTTAAATGCTGGTATTGCTAAAGAAATTGTCAATCATCGTAATGAAAATGGAAAGTTTACTAATAGAAACCAACTTAAAGATGTTAAAAGATTAGGGCCTAAATCATTTACTCAATGTGCAGGTTTCTTAAGGATTATTGATGGTGATGAGCCATTAGATGCTACTAACATCCATCCTGAATCATATGATGATGCTAAAAAACTTATGAAAGTTTGTGGTATTAAGGAGTTAGGCCAAGAAGATATTACTTTCCCTAAAGAAAAAGTAGAAACATTAAATATCGAAGCCTACACTTTAAAAGATATTCAAGAAGCTATCAAAGCACCACTTAGAGATTATCGCGAACAATTTGAAGGTGCAATCTTAAGATCAGATGTTTTAGAAATCTCAGATTTGCATGTCGGTGATAAATTAGATGGCACCGTTAGAAATGTTGTCGACTTTGGGGCATTTGTGGATATTGGCTTACATGAAGATGGTTTAGTTCATATTTCAAGAATGTCAATGTCAAAAATTAATCATCCAAGTGATGTTGTATCAGTAAATGATATTGTACAAGTTTATGTTTATGATATTGATTTAGCTAAATCAAGAGTTCAGCTTTCGTTATTACCTTTAGAAAAGTTAGCAGAAAGAGAAAATGAAAATAAGAAAGCTTTTAAAGATCGTAAAAAAAGTCGTAATAAAAAATCGATAAAAACTGAACAACAAAAACAAGAAGAGGCTATGAAACGTCTTCTTGAAAGATTTGGAAAAGATTATTAATAAACTTAAAGCATCATAAATTTGTGATGCTTTTATTTTCAGTTTTCATCATTATAAAAGGCACATAATTCATCAAGTATTCTATCACTAACTTCTTCATACATTTTCTTTAGTTTCATTAACAAATCTAAATCTGTTTGCTGAATATTCACTGCTCTTTCTAATTTTTTTAATGTTAAAGATAAATCGTTTGTCGAATAAACAATTTTACTAATGTAATAATATAATAAATTAAAATTATCTTTTTTAGAAATATTAAGAATTATTTCTCCTAATTTAATTTGTTGCTGTTCTGAAATTTTTTGCATATTAATATCCTCTTTTCATGTAGAATATTAACATTTGCAAATCATTTAATATGGGTAAATATTTTCTCTCATAAACCATTTTTATTTATTACTAAAATGTCATAAAATTAAAGACTGCCACTCCTGTGCAGTCTTGTTTGTCTTATGGTATAAATCTATAGCTGCTTGGCCATCAGTTCTATCGTAGGGAAGTATCAGACTCCTGGTGGGTGTTTGCCTTCCTTTTTTAGACATATTACACCCCTTTCCAAATAAAAACCGCTTTATTCAGCGGTATTACCTAAATCTTTAATGTTTTTTAAATACTCTAAATCTCTTTTAACACTTTCTGGGGTATTTGGTAAAAAAACAAACTCATCACCTTTTCCGTTAGTATCTTGCCATTTTAAAACATTTTCAATTTTCCTTATTTCTTCATTTGTAAATCCTCTTCTCATATTTTCCCCTTCTTTGAAACTTTAAATTCTGTAAGAACTTCATCAAATTTATTATTTAAAAGACTGACGAATGCATAATAACTAATTCTACTTACATTAATAACATTTACATCGTATTTTGTCAATTGTTCATAGGCAACATCATTTAAATATTGCTCATAATCATCAAAATTATGACCATACTTTTCTATATACCTCATTGTATTTAACCAATGAATCAATTCGTGCAATACAGTGCTCGATGGATCTTCAGGATTTGCATATATTCGTTGCGCTTCAATAGTTTTAGGTATACTGCCATAAATATCTGGTAAAAATACACTATTTGTTTTATAGGCGTATGCTCCCATTCTTCCTTTTCCCATCTCTTTTGAACTTAAAATGTAAAACTTAGGCAATTCATAATTTTCTTGTAGTTTTAATTGCTTTAGTGCTTTCTTGATGTTTTTCTCAATATTTTTAAACCCTTGATGGTCTAATCTGGCATTTACCGAAACATAAACCTCATAAGTTGAGTTAAGCACCTTTTTAACTCTGTATTCACCATAACCTTGTCTAACAATCGATTCTTCATCTTTGGAAGTATGGAGTTGCCTATAACTAACAGCTTTATCAATTCTTACATTTAATTCTTCATCACTGATATACCTTTTACTCCAAGCTTCTCTTGCTTTACCTTTCATAGGAACATATGTAACAGTACATTTGCAGTCGGTATGCCTTCTGAATACATCGTTGCCAGTATCTTTGACGTCTTCATACTTGTAAGTGCCTTCAATACTTTTACACCATTTACAAGCTGTAGGTTCAGCAATTCTAACAATTTTAGGCTCAAGTCTTGCCTTCCACTGAAAATCAGCATTTGCTCTTACTGCTTCATCAACAGTACTTTGATAGAAGTTGTCGGTATATGCTGGGTATGCTTGTTTAAATGAGTTTAAATCTCTTTGCGCCATATCCCATATAATACTATGAGCTCTGTCATCATCGTATTTAGGCGCTATTGCCTTTAATCCAATGTTGGCATTCTTATTCATTTCAGTTTGAGCAATAACGCAAGCGTTTGCTATAAGTTTATAGTCACTTTCTAAAATATCGCTTAACACTTCATTTAAAATGTCATAGTTCAATGTTCCAAACTCATTAATCAGAGAATCATCGAAATTGTTTATAACAGCCTTTGAACTCTTATCTGCAATTTCAACAGCATAACTTTGTACCTGCTTGTAATCGCTAAAACTTTCTTTTTCCTTAAACCTTTTTCTGAACTCTTCTTTGATTTTTTCCAGTAATTCTTTAGCATCCATTACTTGCCACCTTCAATACCGGTTATATCACGTAAATTTTCTTCATTGAAGTAATTAGCATTGCTTAAATTATTATAATGGCAACATTGCCAATCATTGATAATTTAGAATTAGAAAGTAAGAATACTAGTCCACATTATTAGAACAAAAATGATTGTTAATTGATGTTAAAAAAACTCAATAAATAATGACTTTGACACATTTTTAGGTGGAACCACATAAAAAACCCTTTAAAGGGCTTCTTTCATTTAATGGTGAAGGTTAAGGGACTTGAACCCCTGACCCCTTGCACGTCAAGCAAGTGCTCTCCCAGCTGAGCTAAACCTTCAGTCAGTGTTAATATCTTAACACTTCTTTAGCCTATTTTCAACAATTATTCTCCAACAACTATTGTCAAATATTTGACTATTCCACTTTCTGTTTCGCATCTAATTATACATGTTCCAGCTGAATGCACATAAATGTATTTATTATGATAAGTAGCAATAGAAGGATTAGAAGAAGTAAACTTGATAGGATAACCCATATTGTTAAATACTCCTGCTTTTTTTCTATAAACAGAAACATTTTCAAAGTAGATTGTCTCTTTAGTTAAAACCAGTTTTTCTAAGGTAAATTCCAATTTAGCATTAAATGTTACATTACCTTGATATTTATCATATTCATCAATACTTTTATCATTGTTATCAAACCAGCCTCTAAAAAGGTAGTTGTCAATTGCAGGTAAATCATATGGGACAACTTCTTGACCATCTAAAACCTTTTCCGTTTTTGATAGTTGTCCTTCGACCATCCAGTTTACGGTATATATTTTCGTAAAATCAGCAATTATGGTTGTACTATCAGTAATTGGTATAGAAAAATCTACTTTTGTACCATCTTCAAAATACCAACCATTTATTTGATATTCATTTTCTTTGTATTTTTTGTTTTCTAAAGAAGAAATATCTAATTTATCTTCTCCAGTAATACTATAGACAACTTTTTCATCTAAAATAAAATCAACAGTTACTTCTTTATGACAACCCGTTAATAAAACTAACAATAAAATTATTAATAACTTTCTCATAAGTATACCTTTCCTATAATTATTTTAACATATCAAATAACATCTTTCATTATTATCAAATTAAAGTTAATATTATTATGTAGCGAGGTATATTTTTATGAACATGATTGATTACTTAAAATGGCGTGGCGATTTAACCTTTGAACAAGATAAATTTAATCTTGTAGATAACTTGTTGTTTGCTTATATTTCCTATACCAATTTAGACGGTATTGTTGATAGCAGTGGCAAAGAAGTAACAATCAAACAGGCTGCTGATAAATATTTTGAAAATCATACGATGGAAGAAATTGAAAAAAGTAAGAGTTTAATTGCTCGAGCACCTGAAGTATTAAAATATATGGGTGAAACTGAAAGATTTAAAAACTGCAAATTAAAATTCTATGCCCATCAAATTGATGAAGAAACAACTCAACAATTCAGTGCTGTCCATATTAAATTGAATAATAAAACAACTTATATTTCGTTTTGTGGAACTGATGATACCCTTGTTGGTTGGCACGAAGATTTTCAAATGAGTTTTAAAGAAGTGAGTGCTCAAAGACAAGCAATTAACTATTTAAATGAAACAGCTGGTAATATTGGCAAATTTTATCTAGGCGGACACTCAAAAGGTGGCAACTTAGCCTATTATGCTGCTTTAAAATGTAATAAAAAAATTCAAAATCAAGTAATTATGATTTTTGATAATGATGGTCCTGGAATAAGTGATGAACTTTTTGACCAACAACAATATGACAGTACTATTGATAGATATGTAAAAATTGTTCCTGAATTTAGTATCTTCGGTCTAATATTTGAAAGACCATGTAAAAAAATTATTGTAAAATCTGACAATTTATTAGTACTACAACATATAGCCCATAGTTGGCTAGTACAAGGTAATGATTTTGTCAGAGCTGAAAAAATAACTGATGAAGCCATTATGGTTCAAGTTGCTTTAAATAGGTTTTTAGAAGATGTTGATTTACAACAAAGAGAAAAGTTTATCAATGATTTTTTCAATACCCTGCATGCTGCTGATATTGAAATGTTATATGATTTTGCCACTATAGGTTTAACAAGGTTTGGCAGAATTATCAAAGATTTAATGGATTTAGATGCAGAGTCAAAAGAAATTGGTGCAAGACTACTTAAGATTGTTTCTGATGTTGTTGAACAAGAAAAAGACAAAATCATTAGTACCACTTCTGATTATTTAAAAGAAAAGAAAGACGATATCTCAACATTTTTAAAAGAAGCATCAGATTATGTTTCTGATTACTTTAAAACTAAAAGTACTGGTTTAACTGATTTTGTAAAAAAGAGATTTGATGATGTAATATCTGAAAATGAAAGAAATAAATCTAAAAACAATAAAAAGAAAAAAGAAAAGGAAATAAAACAAAATGAATAGTTTTGATTTAAAAAAATATTTAGAAGAATTAACCTATATCTGCTCTATTGACAGTGGCAAAACAAACATTAAAGGTAAAATAAAATTAATCAATTATTTTGAAAAAAAATTTAAACAGTTAAACCTAACTACTGCTATTGAATATTATCAAGATGATATAACTTCTCCTGTTTTAATGGTTAGTAACTGTAACTATGAAAATATTGATGTTTTATTTATCGCTCATGTCGATACAGTATTTGAAGATGGTTTAGCTAAAAAGCATCCTTTTACTATTGATGAAAATAACATTGGCACTGGATTGGGCTGTATTGATTGTAAAGGGGGATGTTTATCAATCTATTATCTAATTAAACTTTTAATTGAAAATAAAAAAGATAACTTTAATTTTTGTGTCATATTTAATTCTGATGAAGAAACTGGATCATATAATTCAGAATATTATTTTGAAAAATTAGCTAAAAAATGTAAGTATTGTTTTGTTTTTGAACCAGCAAGAAGAAATGGTGAATTTGTTTCTCAAAGGAAAGGATCAGAAAACTATGTTATTAAATGTCATGGCATACCAGCCCATGCTGGTGTGGAACCAGAAAAAGGAGCTAGTGCTGTTTTAGAGTTATCTAAATGGGTAGTTGAGCTCTATAAACTGGTTGATTATAAAAAAGGTACTACCCTTAATATTTCTCATTTTTCAGGTGGCATGAAAGAAGGAAGTGTTCCAGAAGATGCTCAGTTTAATTTAAACTATCGATATTTAGATGAAAATGCTTCTGAAAAACTACAAAAAATCTTAAATGAAATGAGAATAAACCCTTTTGACAAAAGAACTTCTATTGAGATAATCGATAAAGGTAAAAGACCAGCTATGGTATTACATAAAAATAGTCAACTGCTTTTTGAAAAATTAAAGGAAGTTGGTAAAGAAGTCCACTATAAAATTGAACATGTAACTACTGGTGGAGGTAGTGATGGCAACTTTGTTTCTTGTCATAATGTCGCAACCATTGATGGATGTGGTCCCACTGGTGGAGATATGCATACTGTAAATGAATTTATTGTTATTGACTCAATTGAAAAAAGATTAAATGTTATGTATCATTTAATCCTAAAACTGTTTAATAATTAAAGGTGTTGTGCACCTTTTTTATTCATTAATTTTCTTTTTTAAAGCCATAAAAGCTTCTTCTTTGTCCTCAATATTTAAAACTATCAATTCCATTGGACAAAGTCCAGTATTAGTTCTATTTATAATATTTTCTGTTAATATTTTATATTCAACATTGATATTTGCTTGTCTTAATATCTCTACTGCTCTTTTGGTAATTGTTTCACCATAAACGTTTTCAACTTGCATTATTACATAGAGAAAAGCTGCAGCTTTGCCAACAATTTTATCAGCTGCGCTATACCCTTGATATTTGTTTTCGCAGGCTAATGATAATAGAAATGAAATTCCTCTTTTTTCGCTGGTAATTACTTGATCACCTTTAACCAGCACTAATGTTATATCATCTATCAACAACTTTTTTGCCTTTAAAAAATCTATCATAAAATATCACCATTTATATTCTATCACAAAATATTTTCTTTATATTTTTAAGTAATTGGTATCGTTTTTAAATCTATCATTATACCAACATTTATGCTAAACTAAAGTTACATTAATAAACATTATATGGATGAAGAAACCAGGAGAGATTACTTCAATGTAAGGCCGAAGGTGAAGCAAGAACTCTCAGGCAAAAGGACTGGTTTTGGACAAACTCTGGAAAGCGCAAGCACCAAAGAAGCAATCCTCTAATGGGAGAATCTTTCAGGTTAATGACAGAGGCAGCAATTTTTAGTTGTCTCTGTTTATTTTATAGATGATTGGAGTTAGATAATATGGAATTAAAAACACCTTTGTATGATATTCACTTACAAGAAAGTGGTAAAATCGTACCTTTTGGTGGATATTTACTGCCAGTACAATATCCAACAGGAGTAATCAAGGAACATCTGGCAGTAAGGGAAAATTGTGGTTTATTTGATGTTTCTCATATGGGAGTAATAACTTTAAAAGGAGAAACAGCACTAGCTAGTTTAAATTATCTCTTAACTAATGATTTTACAAATATGGACCAAGGTAAAGTCAGATACTCTCTTATGTGTAATGTTAATGGTGGATGTATTGATGATTTGATTGTCTATAAGTTGGCTCAAGATTATTATTTTCTAGTAGTTAATGCCTCAAATAGACATAAAGATTACAAACATATGAAAGAGCATATATTAGAGGGGACAATTATTGAAGATATATCAGATTCAGTTGCTATCCTTGCCTTACAAGGACCAAAAGCTTTTAGTATAATATCAAAATTATTACCACCAGAAGATATACCAACTAAAAATTACTCAGCAATTGAAGAAGTATATATTGATGGTATGAAATGTATGATTTCAACTACTGGCTATACTGGCGAGGAAGGTTATGAACTCTACACTGCCAGTGAAAATGCTGTTAAGCTTTGGAAACTATTGCGTAAAGAAGGTAGCGAGTTTAATTTAATCCCTTGCGGACTAGGAGCTCGCGATACTTTAAGACTTGAAGCCTCAATGCCATTATATGGTCATGAAATAACTGAAGAAATCACTCCTTTAGAAGCAGGTTTAGGTTTTGCGGTTAAAATGAATAAAGAAGATTTCATTGGCAAAAAAGCCTTATTAGAAAAAGGTGAACCAAAAATTAAACGCGTTGGTTTACAAATGATTGATCGAGGAATAATGAGAGAAAATCAAGATATTTATCTAAACGATAAACTCATTGGTTATACTACTAGTGGTACCCACTTGCCTTACTTGCAAAAGGCTTTAGCTATGGCTTTAATTGATAAATACCATAGTGAACCTGGTACAATTGTTGAAGTTGATATTAGAGGCAAAAAATTAAAAGCGGAAATAATAGAATTACCATTCTATTTTAGAAATAAATAAACATAACTAGGAGGTAAAAACATGTTTAATTATCCGAAAAAATTATTGTATACAGAAACTCATGAATGGGTTAAAAAAGAAGGCGATATTTATGTTATTGGAATAAGCGACTATGCTCAAGATGCATTAGGTGATATCGTTTTCGTTAATTTACCAGAGGTTGATGATGAAGTATTTGTTCAAGAGCCTTTTGGTGATGTTGAATCAGTAAAAGCAGTAAGTGATCTTTACTCTCCAGTTACTGGTGTAATCTGTGATGTCAATGAAGAATTACTGGATAATCCGGCTTTACTTAATGAAGATAGTTATAAAAACTGGATAATAAAGGTTGAGGAAGTTAGTGAAACTGAAGAGTTTTTAGATGCTGAAAGCTATAGAGAATTTTGTGAGAGCCAAGGGTAATTAAGATGGCTTCTTATGTTGTAAATACTAAAAAACAACAGCAAGAAATGCTTAAGGAATTAAATATGGAAACTATCGATGATTTATTTATCGATGTTCCCAAAAGTGCTTTGCTTAAAGAACTTAATATTCCAAAAGGCAAATCAGAATTAGAAGTTTATAATGAACTAAGTGAAATAGCAGCTAAAAATACTGTATTCAAACATATTTTTAGAGGTGCAGGAGCTTACAATCATTACATTCCTTCAATTGTCAATGCGGTTGTTAGTAAAGAAGAATTTTTAACTGCCTATACCCCTTATCAACCTGAAATATCACAAGGTATCTTACAATCAATTTTTGAATATCAAACTCAGATGTGTCAGCTTACTGGCTTAGATGTTGCTAATGCTTCAGTTTATGATGGAGCTGTTGCGGCAGCTGAAGCTGCTTTGATGGTTCTAGAAAGAAGAAAAAGCGATATCATTGTCGCTAAAACAGTCAACCCTCAAGTTTTAGCAGTTATTAAAACTTATTGTGAAAGTAGAAATGTTAATGTTATTGTCTTAAAAAATGATGACTATGCTGTTGACTTAAAAGATTTAAAAGAAAAATTAAATGAAAATATTGCTGGTGTGATAGTTCAATCGCCAAACTACTATGGAATTATTGAAGATGTAAAAACTATCAGTGATTTAACACATAACTGTGGTGGAAAAGTAATCATGCACAGTAACCCAATTGCTTTGGCATTACTGAAAAACGGCAAAGAATTAGATGTTGATATCTGTACTGCCGAAGGACAACCTTTAGGTATGCCACTTTCTTTTGGTGGACCTTATTTAGGTATTATGACCTGTAAAAAAGAATTAATGCGCAAACTTCCAGGTCGAATTGTTGGTCAAACTGTCGACACTAATAATAAGCGCTGTTTTGTATTAACCTTACAAGCCCGTGAACAACATATTAGAAGAGAAAAAGCTTCCAGCAATATCTGCTCTAATCAAGCCTTATGTGCTATGAGAGCTTCAGTATATTGTGCAGCTCTTGGCCCTAATGGGTTAAGACAAGTGGCTATTAACAGTGCCAGCAATGCCCACTATTTAGCTAAGCAGTTAGCTACTATTGATGGTTTTAATCTTAAAACTGATAAAGAATTCTTTAATGAGTTTTTAATGACTTGTCCAATTGATAGTAAACAATTAGTAAAAAGATTAGCTGACAAAGGAATTTTAGCAGGTTTGCCAATAGAAAATGATATCTTATGGTGTACGACAGAAACAAACTCTAAAAAAGAAATTGACAAACTTGTTGAAACTATTAAGGAGGTGTTATGAATATGAAATTATTATTTGAACTTAGTAGTAAAGATCGTAAATTAGATTTAATACCTCCTTGTGACAGTGAAGTTTATAATTTTGAAGAAAAATTATTGAGAAAAGAAAAATTAAGACTTCCTGAAGTCAGCGAAGTAGACCTGTCAAGACACTACAGTAAACTAGCTAAGGAAACTCATGGTGTTAATGATGGTTTTTATCCTTTAGGTAGCTGTACCATGAAATACAATCCAGCAATTAATGAAACTATTGCGGCAGATAAAAACTTTACTAATATCCATCCCCTTCAACCAGTTGAAACTGTTCAAGGCTGTTTAGAAGTTCTTTATCAAGCTAAAAAGTTGCTATGTGAAATAACTGGTATGGATGATATGAGTTTTCAACCAGCTGCTGGAGCTCATGGCGAATATGCTGGATTAATCCTGATTAAAAAATATCATCAAGATAGAAATGACTATAAGCGTGTTAATATTATCGTTCCTGATTCAGCTCATGGAACTAACCCTGCTAGTGCAACCATGGTTGGCTTTAAAGTCGTTAATATCCCTTCCAATGAAAATGGTGGTGTAGATATTGAAAAACTAAAAGAAGCAGTTGGTGAAGATACTGCTGGATTAATGTTAACAAATCCTAATACCTTAGGTTTATTTGATCCTAATATCTTGGAGATAACCAAAATAGTTCATGATGCCGGTGGCCTTTGTTATTATGATGGAGCTAATTTAAATGCTATTATGGGTAAAGTAAGACCTGGTGATATGGGCTTTGACTGTGTTCATTTAAATTTACATAAAACATTTAGCACTCCTCATGGTGGAGGAGGTCCAGGATCAGGTCCAGTAGGTTGTAAAGACATTTTAAAAGACTTCCTACCTACTTTAGAAGTTGAGAAAAATAAAGATGGTTACAACTTCTATAAACCTGCTAAAACAATGGGACAAGTAAGAAGTTTTTATGGTAATTTCTTAGTAGTAGTAAAAGCCTTAACTTATATAAAAACATTAGGCAAAGAAGGAATCCCTGAAGCCAGTGGTAATGCTGTTTTAAATGCTAACTACCTAATGAACAAATTAAAAGATTACTATGATGTAGCATATGATTTAATTTGCATGCATGAGTTTGTCTTATCATTAGAAAAATTAAAACGTGAACACGGTGTTAGTGCGATGGATATAGCTAAAGGATGTTTAGATTATGGCATTCATCCTCCAACAATGTATTTCCCACTAATTGTTTCTGAAGCATTAATGCTAGAACCAACGGAAACAGAAAGCAAAGAATCTTTAGATCAAGCAGCCCAAATATTTATTAAATTATATGAAACTGCTCTAAATGATCCTGAAAAGTTGCATAATGCTCCAACAAATTGTTATATCACAAGACCAAATGAGGTAGAAGCAGCTAGAAATCCAATTCTAACTTATCAATTTGAAAATGATTAATAAAATATATTACATTGAAACAGATTGTTTAAATCCTTATGAAAACTTAGCTCTGGAAGAGTATCTAACTGATACTCTTCCTATTAATAGTGCTCTACTATTTTTATGGCAGAATAAAAATTGTGTAGTAATTGGAAAAAATCAAAATATCTATGATGAATGTAATTTAGATTTAATGAACTTCGACAAAGTAAAACCTGTACGAAGGAAAACTGGTGGTGGAGCTGTTTATCATGATTTAGGTAACTTGAACTTTTCTTTTATCACAAATAAAAAAGACTATGATAAGGAAATTAATAATCTAATTATTCTAAAGGCTTTAAATAGCTTAAACATTAAAGCTGAAATAAGTGGTCGTAATGATTTAGTTATTAATGAGCAAAAGTTTTCAGGCCATGCTTATTTAAGTAAGCGAAACTGTTTACATCATGGAACATTAATGGTGGATGTTGATAAAAATAAACTATCAAAATATCTAAATGTTGCTAAAGCAAAACTTTCAAGCAAACATGTTAAATCGGTTAAATCTAGAGTTATCAACTTAAAAGAAGTAAATAAAGATTTAACTTTAAAGCAGTTAAAAAAAGCTTTATTAGATAGTTTTGAAAATCATTATCAGAAAAAAGCTAAATTAATAGATGTGGATGTCGACAAAATAAAACAAATGTCTAACCAATACCAAGATGAAAACTTCATTTTCAACAAATTAGACAACTACTCTTTTCAAAAATCCTACAGATTTAATTGGGGATTAGTAAAAATATCTTATAACCTTAAAAATAATACCATTGTAAAAATAAATATTTCTTCTGATTGTTTAGATAGTTCTTTACCAGAAGAAATTCAATCTGTACTTATCAATAAACAATTAGATGAAAAATTATATTCTCATCATGATAGTCGAGAATATCAAGATATTGTTACTTTATTACTAAAAAAGGAGGAATCTTTATGATTTATGATTTAGCAATTATAGGTGGAGGTCCTGCAGGTTACACGGCTGCTGAAAAAGCAGCTAAACATGGTTTAAGTGTCATCCTATTTGAAAAAGATAAAATAGGAGGAACTTGTTTAAATCGTGGTTGTATTCCCACTAAATGTTTAATCCACTCTAGCCAATTATTCAAAAAAATAGAAACAAGTCTTAAACATGGCATAGAAGTTGGAAACTACAGTTATGATTATTTACAAATATTAAATAGAAAAAATGAAGTAGTAAACTTACTAAGATCTTCTATTGAAAAAAAACTGAAAAAAGAAAAAATAACAATCATCTACCAGCAGGCTAAAATTTGTGAAAACAACATTATTAAAACTGCTACTGAAAGCTACAAAGCAAAAGATATTCTAATAGCTACTGGTTCAATAGTTGCCAAGGCACCAATCAAAGGAGTTGAATTAGCTATTACTTCTGATGAAATATTAGAAAAAGATATTGATTTAAAGGAAAGTTATATCATTATTGGTGGTGGAGTTATTGGTGTTGAATTAGCAACTATTTTATTAAACTTAAATAAGAAAGTTACAATCCTAGAAATGGCTGATCAGATAGTATTTAATATGGACAAAGAAATTTCTCAAAAATTAACTTTATCACTGAAAAAACAAAACTGCTCAGTCATTACTAAAGCATCAGTTTTAGAAATAACAGAAAAAAATAATGAAAAAACTGTAAAATATCTAGATAAAAATGATAATGAAATATCTATTTTAGCACAAGAAGTTATTGTAGCTACTGGAAGAAAAGCAAATATTAATAATCTATTTGAAAATTTGGACATAAAAACAGCTAGAGGAATTCTAACAGATAACAATTATAAAACCAATATCGCTAATATTTATGCTATTGGTGATGTTAGAAGTGGTAATATCCAGTTAGCGCACGTCGCTATTGGGCAAGCTGAAAATGTCATTGATGTTATCTTAAATAAAGAAAAATCAGTTAGTGAAAACACTATTCCTAATTGTATATACACTAATAATGAAATTGCTAGTGTTGGTCTAACCGAAAATGAAGCTAAAGAAAAAGGAATTAACACTACCACTAGAAAGATTCTAACTGGTTCAAATGGTAAATGTTTAATTGAAGATAGTGAAAATGGTTATATTAAATTAGTCTTTAACTCTGATAAAAATGTTTTAATAGGAGCTCAATTACAGTGTAATGATGCTACTAATATTGTTGGTGAATTAGCATTAGCTATTGAAAACAAGCTTACAATTAATCAAATTAAAAAAACTATCCATCCACATCCTACAATTGTAGAAATGATTTGGGATAGTTGTAAATAATATAAATTCTGTACTTTAATATAACTTGTAAAATTATGCTTTAAATTTTTGTTGGTGTACAAAAGATAAAAAAGTAGTATTCTTTTTTTACTACTTTTTTAGTTTGTAACAATTAAAATTAGTTAATCTAAAAAATTATAATATCCCTAACCAGGTGTAAAATCGTATAGTAATATCAATGCTTTTAGAAACAAGTTTCTCATCTATTCAGGTGAATTATTAGTCCTATAAACTAAAACTTCAATTATATGACTTTTATTTTATTTTTTTCAAAGTATTCTAAAATTTGTTTTTTATAGGATAAAAGAATATTTGTTATTTCCTTATAAAGGTCAATCCAATTCTTGTTAAAATATTTATTTGTTAAACCACCAAACCTATCTTGTAAATTTATTTCTTCGCCAAGAGCTTGCCAAAGACCATAATGAGCCATCGCATTTCTCACCTTTGGATTATAATACAATTTATTAATATTGAACTTTGCATTAAAAAATTCATTTAGTCCAGAGTTTAAATCACATAAGTAGTAATAAATTAAATAATTTCCTCTTAATTTTATTGGAGCCTCTTCAATAATAAATCCACCAATACCATACACCATTAAGTTAACTGTGCAGATTATATTGAATAATATAAAGTAACTATTGTATCTTATTGATAAATCATTTCTTTTTAAAAATCCATAGTCTTTGTCTTCAATCAAGAAATCTTGCCGAAAGGAATAATCACTTTGTTCTTCTAGACTGTTAATTCCCGTAAAAACAGAAACAAGTTTTCCTGCTATGGTAGCCTTGTTCTTTATATAAGGTCCATACTCTTTAGCATTACTAATTCTATATCCCGGCAACAAAGCCATGATGTTAATAGTGTTTGTAATCGGAAATTCAAAGTTTCCAAAACGAATAAACGTAACACCATATCTATAGTGCATCTTAAACACTTTAGCTATAGGTTTTAACTCATTAAAGAAGAAATCATTTGATTCCTTATAACTAGTTTGTAAAATCAAGTCCAGTTCATCGACACTTTGATCATAGAACTTAATAAACTGTCTTAAATTTACATAGAAGTTTTCTTTATCATCTATTTTTAAGTCAATAACATCTCGTAAAGCCTTAACTTTCTGTATCCAGCCGACTCCTTCATTGACAGTAAAACCTATATACGGAAGTAAAGCTAAAACATAGTTTCCAAATCCTTTTCTTCTGTTGTTCTCTTTAATAAGAGCATAAATTATTTTGAAATCATCAATAATTAATCCAAGTGTAACCTGTTCGTATGGTTTCATCATATCTTTCATACAAATTATTACTCCTTATGATTGTGTGCTCTTTTGAGCAATCTTATTCACTAATTCGCTCGAAAGCTTACCAATTCATATTTATATTTTTAGTATAGAGCTTGATATCCAATATCCATCGTTACCATCTGCCGTTATCATAATTATGACACGAGACCCTATAGCAGAGTCATAGCAAAAACCTCTCTTTTTGACATTTTAGATTTCAGAAAAGCCCATAAAATAGGGCTTTAAGGCGTGTGTCATTTGCTTGACATCAGGGATATAAAAGCTTCGTTCATCTTCATATTCATTACTTGAATCACAGCTCATACTAAGATGCTGATACTTTTTTTAAGAAACGAACAGCTGACTTTTTGGCTTTATCTATTTTTTCTTTCTCCACATCTTCCACTGCCGTTTGTGAAATCCAATGTTTCGAGAATAATGTCTGTATTGTATAAACCATACACCCGCAAGCATAATAGTCCTGCTCATTGGATAACGCTTCTATAAAAGTACCTGTACTTTTTTCTTGAATTGCCTCCTTGCTGACTTTATGAAATGACATTTGCATTAGGGCAGTTGACGCCCAAGCTCTGCACAAACTGTCATCGTTGTGTAGCATTAACTTAAGAGGCAAGTCAATTTCATTAATAGATCCGACCCAGCCTAATGCGATTATTATCTTTCTTCTCAATTCGGCATTGTCGATTTCGATAAGGGAAACAAGTTTTTCGGAAATTATTTTATTATACTCTCCATAATCTCCGGCATACGACTTATAGTGTAAACTACTTAAGACAGATGCTGCCAAATAGCAAGCATAAACCTTCTCTTCAATAGATATCTCTTTTTCCGTCTGCTGTATAATATAATCCAAACCCGCCTCATAATGCGCATCAAACCAATTTTCAATGTTTATAATCTTCGGTTTTTTCTTAAACCAAACATCTTTTATAATACTGTAATGATATTCAATTTCTTTACTATGTCCTATATCATACGAAAATGATAATTGCATATCCATCGGAAAACCGTTATTTTCCATTTGCGAGTATCGCTTAACAAAATTCTCCTCCATGTTATATCTCCTGGTACTATTAATTTAAATTTGTATTTATACACCATGGTTTCAATTTACATTATTTTCTGCACCGGATATTATGTAATATTCGGTGCAGAAATCATATTTTGTGAATTTCTGATTCCAAGGTGCGAATAGTTTCCATAATATCTTCAAACTTCGGCCTTTCTCCCATAAACATCTCCCTCATTTGCTCGTAATCTTTCCTCAACTCTTCAATTCGATAATCCTCAGGAACTAATTTGATATGGTTTTTTGTTGCTTCCTCATATTTTGCCCATTTTCTCGGATAAAACTTAGCCTTGAATTTTGCAACCTTTTCTAACAATTCTAACTGTTCAAACGCCTTTTCTTTATAGACGGAGTTTGCAATACAGTATAAATCATAATAGTGTCTCGCATATCGTGCCGGCATCTTTAAATCTTTCGGACGCTTAGCCTCGTGATGAAGAATTGTTGCCTTCTCCCAAAATGTTCTCTCCACCGAAACAGCTTTGAGAGAGATTTTTTTACCTTCGAATATTTGCGGATATTCCGCAGCAATATATGGTTCTATGCAAACTGTTTCCGATGGAGTCCATGCGGCTAAAGAGCCAATCTCCAATCGTATTGCCTCTGTAAGATAATTTGAAGAAAAAACCTTAGGATAATAAAAAAGAATAGTTTGCGGATTTTTTCATCAATCGCAAGTTGAAACGGCTCTGTTAGTATATCTTCTAAATCTCTTTTCATTTGCACAATAAAAACTTCAGATAAAAATAATTCTGCTTTTTTGTTCGCTTCCTTGTTGAAGAGATCCTGTTTCGTATTTGATCTCGTCTGCCACGGCTCATCCTTCTCATATCCCAGTAATCTCCAATCCAAAATTAAGTCAATATCTTCTGAAAATCTATCAATGAGAGAAAAACACTTCGATAAGCTCGTGCCTCCCTTAAAAGTAAATGATTTATTCCATTCCGATTGATGAAATAAATAATCCAAAATAAAGCAAACCCAGTAATCTTTTTCCACAACTGTTTCTTGAATCTTCATCTTGTTTGCTGTATTTCTTATAAGGACAATTAAATCTTCCTGTTTTATCTTGTCCCAGCCAAACACCATGTTACTCATCTTCTTCTCCTATTTTTCGCAAAATTTCATAAATCCAAGCGGTTGCGGTTTTACCTTCTCTTAACAGCGCTTTTTTTTCTTCACCGGATAGTCTCTTTTTCAATATATCAATCTGCTCCCCGCTTATTCGATCTTTTCCTATTGCTTTTATTGCCTGAATCACCATTGATGTAATCGTAGACATATTGGATATTTCGGCATTGCTTCTTCTTTTAAATTCTATGTCAATACCGCCAAAAGAATAAGTAACGTATTTTCCGTCCGAGAGATACACCCATTTGGCGGGAACTTGTGTAGATAAACCAAGAATATTAAGAGCGGTGTTTTCAGAAGGAGTAATTGTCCAGTTGTATTTTCTGGCAATAGCGAGAGCAACTTGGTGTACATTTGGCGCTTCATATTCTTCAATCAGTTCACTATATTTCGGTTGATAATATACCCCATTTAAAATACGATGAATAGTTCCGTCCTTTACTAATCTGTTAAGAATATTACGAATGCGTTCATAGCTTGCGATTTCCAAAAAATCATTGGCTATGAACACAGTTCCCGCTTCAAATGATTCTATTTTTTTTAATACCGACTCTTTATATGAAATTCCCATTCTATCACCACCTTGCACCGAATATTATATAACATTCGGTGCAAAAAATCTATCTGTATCTTAAAATCTTAAAATCTTAAAATAGTAATTCTTAAAATCTTAAAATAGTAATTACAAATTGTATAATAAATTAACAGATTTTGTATTATCGTCGGTTCTAAACTAAAATATGAAAAAGATGCGCACAACTCATTTTTCGTGAAAAATCACTGAGCAAAACGTATCTTTTCCATGGTTTTTGCTTTGTGTGAAGCCTTAAAACACTTGCTATAACAAGCTCCGCCGGCTTGTGTACTTATTATGACATACTCCCCAGAAGAGAAATCGAAAACAAAACACTATTTCATACATTTTCAAACTTAAAAAACTTTTTGAAATCAACCTTTTCTGAGTTTAGCATTTGTTTGACATCAGGATTATCGGCAATCCCTGGTACAAAAGACTTAAATCTATATCCAAATAATTCCACACGCAAAGCCCAGCCATTCCAGATGTTCAAATACCAACTTTTGAAGAAAACTTGCATTTTCAGGAATTACTTTTCTCTTGCCAGAACCCAAAATAAATTCTGTTGCCTGCTTTGAATCAGGACAATATCCAATAATAGCAAACTTATCAGCAAACTGCTTAATATTTGATTTTTCGGATAACCGTTCCAGCATGGGCGGATATAGCATCCAACTATAACATAAAAAGGCTTTATACTCTTGTTTCGGATAAATTTCTGAAAAAAAAGCTTTTGCTCTTTGAAAAGATAATTCAACTGATTTCGGATTTAAATCTGCACCTCGTTGAATGTGGCAGTTAATAACAGGAGAACCGTTTGGCAATGTCTCTTTCTGCTCTTTTGTAAATGCCATATAATGTTCCTCGATTGTTTCTTCATCCAAATATATCATCTCAAACGGCTGAAACTGCAAAGAACCTATTTTGAATATTGAAACATTCATAATGTGTCGGAACCAAATAACATCATCCTTTGAAATACCCGCCTTGCCTGTTTTTTTATAATATAAATTAGCTCGTAGAGAAACATCTTCAAATGTATCAAAAATAATCTTGTCTGGAATCCCTTTTGTACTGTATTCATCATATTTACTAATCAAAAGATAGGTAACAACAGACAAACGAGTTAAAGGCATGCGTTGAAGTAATGCAAAATCAAAATTATCTCCCTGATATGCAGTTTTTGCAATCTCCTCAATTACTTTTTTATTACTACTGATTTTTTGAAAAACCGCTTGTTCCACATCTTTTACATAATGCAGTTCTGAAATTATTTTTTCTAAAGTCAAATAATATCTCCTTTTCAAGTTCATATTTATCTTTTAATCTTATTTAGAATTTTCTTCTGTTTTATCCTCAACATCTTCAATGAGTTTAGAAAAATCAAATGCATTCTTTTGGGTGATAACTGACTTCCCTGTCCTTGCTTCAATATCTTTTCTAGCATTTCCGGCAACAGTGCCACCCTCTTTGGCAATCTCTTTATTTTCTTCTAATCCTTGAGGATTAAGGGTTTGAGTTAATTCAGTGGTTGTCGCTTCCGCAAGCATATTTAAAACAAGCTCCAAAGTAGACATATTATCTCTAAGATTTTCTTTTTTAAGATTCTTATAATCTTTGTATTGCCTTGTCGTCATACCACTCCATGCTTTGGTAATCTCATTGGTAAGAATCGCATATTCAAGGCCTTCTTTAACTCCATGGTCTTGCCATGCATCCGTCAACTCTTTTCTAACCTGTATTGCTTGAAGTCTCTGATTAATCCACTCTCTGGAATAGCCTTTTTGAAGATATGTTTGCAAAGCTCTATCGATGGTAAGTTCAGGATCAATAATCTCATCGATTCTTTCTTTTCCTACTTCTGCTAACCACATTTTAAATGGCTCTGCTTTAGGCGATGGAATGGATTGAATGATACGAAAAATGCCTTGCATATCTGCAACATCAGTCTCTCTCATTTTTCCATCATTCGCCTTCAATTTCAACTGTCGACAAAATGTCGACAGTTGACTCTGCTCTTCTTCTGACATTCTCTTTTTTACTCGATACCAATAATCCCTTGGATTTTTACTATCAGTCAAAACAGCAACTACATCCACAACAGAAAAGTACCATTCTTCTTTTTCATTATCCCAAACAGATCGTATTTCCTTGTTTTCATAAATTTTTATTTCATTCATTACGTCCCTCCTTCGTTGCAGAAATTCTAGTATTATCTAAACTAATTATATAGTGATAATCGCTTATTTCCTTCTAAATAGCACATAATTTGCAGTTTTAATTTTTGTGGAAACTTAGAAATCCTTTCGGTTACTGTGTTTTCCCCCTTTAGCATTATTATGACATCCTCCAAAGAAGAGAAATCGAAAACAAAACACTATTTCATACATTTTCAAACTTAAAAAACTTTTTGAAATCAACCTTTTCTAAGTTTAGCATTTGTCTGATATCAAGAATTTTCTTGTGTTCAGGTACAATAAACAGAAATTTATCTTACAGTATCTTTGCTATAATCATTTCTGGTGATCCCTCTTCTAGTGAATTATATTCATCATAGTGAATATGACTTCCTGGACAGGACTTAGCCAGTTCCAAAAGTTGATTTGCCAAAGAAATCAAGCCCTCTTTATTTGCTTGAATAGTGATTTCCTTGCAATCAGCTTCCACTTTGATAACGAATCCATTTACCCAATCTATTTCCATCCCATCCTCCTAAAAATTCTAATTTTTATTTTACTTACAAACTCGGTTTGATGCTAAATAAAATTTCTTTTCAATTTTTGCTTATTTAACCCGACATTTATTTAACATATCCGATAAAAATAATGTCGAGTTATCGGTGTTCAACAAAAATTTTTTAATTTTTTATTTTGCGGAAACTCTGAAATCCTATTTTCTTTATATAAGTTTTCGCCATCCAAATTCATCATAAATTTTATCTATTTTTTTATAAATCTAAAACTTCTTTACTTAATTGATATAAAACTGGTTCAAACTTAACACCATACCAATGACTTTCATCATCAATAGTATTTTCAATACATTTAACTACAAAATCAGCAGCTATCTTAGCACTTTCATAAACTGATTTACCTCTATTTAAAGCTCCAGTAAATGCTGAAGAATAGATATCACCTGTACCATGATATTTTTTGTCAATCTTTTTATGACGATAATATGATTTGATGCCATTTTCTAATATCAAAACTCCTGTTGTATCTTCGTCATAACTAACACCAGTTAAAACAATCGTTTTAGCTCCTGCTTGAGATAGTTTATCGACAATAGAGTAAGTATACTGTTGATCATAATTTTCTTTATATTCTGTATCAGTTAAAAAACACGCTTCAGTAATATTTGGTATACAAATATCACTTGAGAAAACCAGTTTTTTCATCTCTTCTACAAAGGCTAAATTAAAGCCATAGTAAAGTTTACCATTATCCGCCATTGCTGGATCAACGATACTATAACCACCCTCTTTTAATAATCTTTTAGTAATCTCAATAACATAATCAATTTGTCTGGCACTACCTAAATAACCACTATAAACTGTATCAAACATTAAGTTTTCTTTTTGCCAATGATCAGCTATAGGCATCATATCATCAGTTAAATCTCTAAAGGTATATCCTTCAAAACCACCTGTATGGGTTGATAAAACTGCTGAAGGTAGAATTGCTGTTTCTACCCCACAACTAGATAAAACAGGCAGTGCTACTGTCAAAGAACACTGGCCAACACATGAAATATCTTGAATAGTTAATACTCTTTTGTAATTCATATTACTTAACCCTTTCTAATAATGAAAATACTAATTGATGAAATAAATCATTGTTAGCATCTAGTGCTACATAACAATTTCTCTTATCATCTGGATATGTTCTAGTATCACAAATTGTCTGACCATCAGCCATACCTCCTGAAAAGTCAACATCCACTCGCATTAAATTTATATTCTCTAATACTTTTGGTTCTAATATATATCCTAAAGCTAAAGCATCATGGATTGGAGCTGAACCTAATACCGCTTGTGGCTGATACGCATCATAAGCTTCAATTCTTTGTTCAATCATTTTGGCTACTGCATCAGTAACCATATTATTCATCGCTCTTAATCTTTTACAATCTGCATAATCAAAGTTTGCTTTATGAGTAGCATCCAATGGTACCATAGTGCACTTGATTCCACTTGTTAAGACAATTTGTGCTGCTTCTGGATCGGCCCAAATATTAAACTCCGCACATCTTGTGGCATTAAACACTTTAAATCCACCACCCATAAATACTATTTCTTTAATATTATCAGCTATTTTTGGTTCTATTCTTAAAGCCATTGCTAAGTTGGTCATTGGACCAGTAATTACCATCGTGATTTTCTCTTTGGCTTCCAATAGTGTTTCAACTAACCAACAAACAGCATTTTGCTTTTCAGCTTTTATGGTAGGAGTTGGCAAAGGTAAGTGATCATGGTGGTAGGTAATCTTAGGTTCAATACCACCTTCATCTTTCACCCCAGTAAATCCAGTATATTTTCCTCTTCTTGATGGCAAAAGTTTAGTAACCATGCTTTCTTTACAACCAGCATACACTTTAACATCACTATTTAAAGCTTCAACAACCGCTAAGGTATTTTCAGTAGTAAAATTTAAAGCCTTATTACCAGCTACAGTACAAATGCCTACTAAATCTATTTTTTCTGATAAGATAGCCATCATCACAGCAATTGCATCATCACTTCCAGTATCACAATCTATGATTACTTTGACTTTTTCTTCCATAGTTATCCAATACCTTTCTATTTCTTTATCCCCAATTTTAATTGTTGAATCATACTTGCCATTATTGGCTAAAATGATTTTTTTACTAGCAATATTATCTCTATAACAACTAATCCTTACTTTTGTAATTTTAATACTTTTACAATACTCTAAAACTAGAGATAACATCTTTTTGCCATAACCTTTATTTCTATATTTTGGACAAATGCTATAACCTATATGTCCACCAACAAGCATTAGTGACTCATTAAGCTTTCTTCTAACATTTGTCATGCCAATTACTTCTTTACTACCATTTATTAAAAGTAATTGATCAGCATTGACTAAACCTATCTGTTTAGTTTCTATGTTTTCCATCTTGTGACAGTAAGCTAGCCACTCATTGATATTATCATATTTATCCAAATTACTACAGCCATCAAAACTACTATTTGATTTTAACATTTCTTTTCGATAGCTTTCAATTTGATTTAAGTATTTGCTACTAGCTTTTTCTAATCTAATTTCTAGCATACTTTAATTCCCATTTAAAATTATCGTGGTCGATGAATGCGTTATTATTTAAATCAATATTTTCTTCATTTTCTTTTTTAATAATTTTATGAGCAGTAATTTCATCAAATAATTTCTCAACAAGCTTTTCTTCAAAACTGCTTACCAAATAATAACATTTCCCTTGACCATATTTTTTTACCATAATAGCGCTATAATCTTTAAATAGCTGACTATGACTAAACTTATCTTTTACCGCAATTTCAGGATCTTTTAAATCATATTCTTTATATTTTTCAATTATCTGATCAAAAAAAGTAAAGTCGTAATGATTTTCTTTTAGTTCAAAAACATCCCAAGCAAAATCAGCAATTCTAATAATATTGTATCCTAATTCTTCGATATTTTTTAAATCTTCATCAATCAGCTCTAGTCCCCATTGTTTTGAATAATAGTCAACATCTAAATACATAATCCCTTCTCCTTGATATACTCTAAAGCTTCACTGACAGCACTTTCTTCGCAAGTTCTTTGACAAATATAGTCACAATATGGTTTTACTTCTTCAACCGTGTTTGCTACACCAATAAACAGTGATGAATATGGTTTCATTACTAAATCATTATGATTATCAATAATACAAGCAATATACTTTTTATCTATCTTTAACTTATCAGCCAGCAATTTTAAGGCATATCCCTTGTTAATCCCCTTTTTATTGAATTCTAAATAGCGATTGGCAGAATAAGAAATATCAATATCATCAAAATCAACCATATCATTTTCTTCAATCATTCTTAAAAATTCAATATTGCTTTCAGTAAAACCAATTTTGATAATTGGTTCATTTTTTAAAAAATCGATATCAGGTTTTTTAAAAGGTGTTAACATAACTGCTCCACTTAAATAATCTATTTCTTCTTGATTAAGATTATATGTATAAATCTTATCAATTGTGAAAATATGAATTACAATATCGTATTTTAACCCGATATTAAACAATCTTTGCGCTGTTTTAAAAGGTAAAATAGTCAGACTAATTATTTCATCATTTTCACAATTAACAATCGTTGTACCATTGGAAGAAATAGCATATTGACCTTTTTTACCATATAAACCTAATTGTTTTAAATAAGGAATAACATCTTGATAAGCTTTTCCACTAGCTAAAACAAACTTTATATCTTCATCTAGAGTTTTAATACTATTTTCATCTTCTTTGGAAATTTGTTTGTTGCAGTTTAACAGTGTTTCATCCAAATCACAGGCAATAATTTTATACATATAAAAACCTCTATTACAATTCTATCATAAAAGAGGCTTTTTTACTTTTTATAATATTTCAATTAATTCTTCAATTTTAAATATTCTTTTAGTTGAATCTAAATTATATTTCCCATCATCACACCAAATCCAAATTGGTTTAATTTTAGCATTATACGCTCCCAAAACATCATTATAAAACGAATCTCCAACATAGATTGCTTCATGTGGTAATACATTTAATTGTCTTAATGATTCTTCAAAAATTGATACATCTGGTTTGTGTTGACCAAATTCACCTGAAATAATAATACTGTCAAAGTAATGACGAATATTAGTGCTATCAATTTTAAAATTTTGTCCTTTCTTTGTACCATTAGTAATAATTCCTAACTTATATTTATCTTTCAAATAATCTAAAGTTTTTAAAGTATTTTCAAATAATGGTTCATAAATACCTAAGTTTTCAATCCACCAGTTGAGAAAGTGATCATAGTCAATTTCATAACCATGTTTCTTATTAAATCTTTCAAACATATATTTTTTATTACTAGCACCAGATTCATCCCATAGCATTAATTCTTGAACAAGAGCTTCAAAATGCACCTCATCAATCTTTTCTTTAATAACAAAGTTTTTAAGATAGACTCTATAAGCACTGCAAGCTCCTTTTTCTCTGTTAGCTAAAGTCCCATCATAATCAAATATTACTGCTTTTATCATATCACTTTACTCTCCTTATTTAATTTGAATATATTTTCTATCATTTAAAGATGTAATATGGTCATTTTGTATATTGTTCTAATCTCTTCTTTTTGACCGTAACTAGGTAGAATCAATTTCAACACCAGCTACTGAAAAAGTAACCATTATGAACTAACTGATGATAACATCTCAATTTTTCATCTCAAAAATCTTTCTCAATATCTCTATGGAAGGTAATAATACGATGATTTAACTCTATTAGCATATTTTCTAAACGTCTAACAAAAGCTACACTTCTATGTCTTCCACTAGTACAACCAATAGCAACTACTAACTCATTTTTCCCTTCTTCTACATAATGTGGCAAACCATATTTAATAAAATCAAATATCTTTTGAGCAAAAATCTCTGATTGATTAAATGAAAAAACATAATCATAAACATTATCATCTAATCCTGAATTCATTTTTAATTCAGCAATATAAAATGGATTTGGTAAGCATCTAACATCATAAACCAAGTCAGCTTCCAAAGGTAAACCATTTTTATAGCCAAAAGAAATAAGTTTAATAGTTAAGCTTTTATAACCATCTTGTTTAAAAGAATCTATTATATACTGCCTTAATTGAACAGGATTAAAATGAGTGGTATCGATAACGATATCAGCTTCATTTCTTACTCTTTTACAAAGTTCATATTCATAATCAATCGCACTTTCCAAAGTCGGATACTTTTGCGAAATAAGAGGATGTGATCTTCTAGTGTATTTGTAGCGACTTAAAACAGTATCTTTATCACAATCTAAAAAGATTAAAGTATATTCTATATTTTCTCTTTTTAAGTTAGCTATTTCACTTAACAAGGTATCATATAACTCATTACTTCTAACATCAATAACAACCGCTAGTTTTTTATTGACATTTAATTTACTAACCGCAACTAGTAATGCTGGCGGTAAATTATCAATACAATAATAACCAATATCTTCTAAGGTCTTTAAAAAGACTGATTTACCAGCACCTGATATCCCTGAAACTACTAAAACAGACACACTAATCACCTCTTATAAATTATAACACATTCTTTTTTAGATAATTCGTTAACAAAAAAAGAAGTTGATTGAATTCAATCATTTATCAACTTCTTGATCTTGTTTTTTTATTATTATTCTTTTAGTTAACCACTTTTTTATATTTTGGTTATATTCTTTACGGTTTAAGAAATAATTGCCTAATAGAAACAAAAATGACATGATTGTAAAGATTCTAAAAGATGATACTAGACTCTCCAGTACATACTCAAATTGTTCTATTGGTCGATTAGTATAAGCATAATAAATTGAATTTATCAAAACAAATAAAACCAAACAATCAATAAATGTTTCAAATCTTTTTTTAAAAGTAACTTTCTTTTCCATATAATCAGCTCCTATAAATAATTTAAATATTTTTCAACTTTTTTATTATATACTTTTTTATACATCGTTTCAATAAAATACACAAAAACCGCGAAAACCTACAATATATAGATTACTCTTTTTTATAAAATAAGTTATAATAATCAAGCGAGGTTGTGTTATGTCAGTAATTTTTGATTTTAATGGAACAATTATCTTTGATAAAGTTATCGTTGAAGAATCGTGGCAACAGTTTTTTTACAACCATACTGGTGTTAAATATACTACCCAACAATTAAATCAATATATCCATGGTTTTAATCCTGATGTTACAATTAAACACTTTATTAAAGGAAACTTTACTAAAGAACAGCTGCAAGATTTAATCGATGAAAAAGAATCAATCTATCGCCAACTGTGTCAAAAACATCAAAATGGCATTTATAAACTTGCTGGTGGAATTGAAAAGTTTTTTGATGAACTCAAAAAAAGAAATATTTCCTTTACCATTGCTACCGCAGCACCAAAAAGTAATGTCGACTTTTTTTATGATTCTCTAAAATTAGATAGATGGTTTAAAAAAGATGATATTGTTTGTTCAGATCATAGCCTTCCTAGTAAACCAAATCCCGAGATTTATCTTAGAGCCGCAAAAAAAATAAATGCTGATATTAAAGAATGTGTTATCTTTGAAGATGCCAAAAGCGGTATTCAAGCAGCTATAAATGCTAAAGCTAAAACTGTTGTTGGAGTAAGTTCACTATTAAGTAAAAAACAACTTCAACAACTAGGTGCTGATATTATTATTGAAAACTATCAAGATTTAGATTTATTATTAAAAATCGTTTAATGTATATTTTTAAATTGATTAGCTACTGATTTTTTTGTATAATACTTGTAGGAAAATAGAAATAATAATCTATATTTCAAAAATTAACTTTTAACTTGTTAGGAGATTTTATATGTTTATTGATTCAAAAAATATTTTACTTGATAGCGATCCGATTTTAAGGAAAAGAGCTATCAATGTTTCTGTGCCTTTATCTAAAGAAGATCGAGAAATTTTACAAGCCATGCTTGAGTATGTTAGAAACTCACAAGATGAAAAATTTTGCGAAGAATATAATGTTAGACCATCTGTTGGCATTGCTGCTCCCCAAATTGGGGTAAGCAAAAAAATGCTGGCTATATCTATCAAAAATGAGGATGATCAACCATTTGAATTTGCTTTAGTTAACCCCAAAATAATTACTAATTCAACTAAGAAAGCCTACTTGGAAAATGGCGAGTCTTGTTTAAGTGTGGCTACTGATGTTGAAGGGGTAGTTTTAAGATATCATCGTATAACTGTTAGAGCTTATAACTTATTAACAGACCAAATTGAAGAAATAAAATTAAAAGGATATCCAGCTATAGTAATGCAACATGAAATAGATCACTTAAAAGGTATTCTTTATTATGACCATATTAACGAAATAAATCCATGGCACAAGCCAGAGGATGCTATTAGCATTTAGGAGGTATTATGAGCGAACCAAATAAATTTAATTCACGAACAATTGCTACTTTTCTTCCATCCGACACCCGTATTTTTGCCTTAGGAGGAATGGGAGAAGTTGGCAAAAACCTATATTGTATTGAACATGATGATGAGATTATAATAATCGACTCTGGTATTTTATTCCCTAATGAAGAATTGTTAGGTGTAGAATATGTTATTCCTGATTATACATATCTGATAAAAAATCAAGAAAAAATAAAAGCTTTATTCATCACCCATGGTCATGAAGACCATATTGGTGGTATTCCATATTTATTAAGAGTATGTAATATCCCTGATATTTATGGTTCTAAATTTGCGATTGCTTTAGTTGAAAAGAAACTTGATGATGCTCGTTTGACATCTAATACTACACTTAATGTTGTAGAAAATACTGACACTTTCAGGTTTACTTCTAAACATTTCCATGTGGCTTTTTTCCATGTTGTACACTCAATTCCTGATTCGTTTGGTGTAGCAGTTCAAACACCTAATGGCTGGATTATGTCCACTGGAGACTTTAAATTTGATTTAACTCCAGTTGGAAACAACTCAGATTATCAGGTAATCTCATTTATGGGGCAATTTGGAATCAGCCTACTATTATCAGATTCAACTAATTCAGCAGTAACAGGGTTTTCAATAAGTGAAAAACAAGTTGCGAAATCTATTTATGATATTATAGCTAAGACAAAAGGTAGATTGATTATCGCTACTTTCTCAAGTAATGTCCATAGAATTCAACAAATTATTTCTGGAGCAATTGCCCACAATAGAAAAATATGTATTATTGGACGCAGCATGGAAAATGTCGTGCAAATAGGCAGAGATCTAGGACATATTGTTGCTAGTGAAGATGATTTTGTTGATCCTGAATTGCTAGATACTATTCCAACAAATAAAATTTGTATCATTTGTACTGGTTCCCAAGGTGAACCAATGGCAGCTTTAAGTAGAATGGCTAATGCTTCTCATAGATATATTAAGATTATTCCTGGAGACACCGTAATTTTCTCTTCTAATCCAATTCCTGGCAATGAAATAAGTGTTAACTCAATCGTTAATTCATTGACTAGACTTGGTGCTAATGTCTTAACAAATTCACTGCTGAACAACTTGCATACAACTGGACATGCTTCACAAGAAGAACAAAAGTTAATGTTACAGTTAGTTAAACCTAAATATTTTATGCCTATGCATGGTGAATATAAAATGTTGAAAATGCATGCTGATACAGCTGTTGAAACCGGTGTGCCAGAAGAAAATATCTTCATCTGTGCCAATGGTAACGTTGTCGTTTTACGAGAAGGCGAAGCTTATTTATGGGAACACAAAATTCCTACTGATGATATCTACATTGATGGAAATGATTCAAGTGGTATTGCTACAGCAGTGTTAAAAGATCGAAGTATTTTAGCTGATAATGGTTTAGTAGCAGCAATCGTTTCTATTGATTCCAGAACCAACACTATCTTATGTAGACCAAATGTAATATCTAGAGGTTTCGTATATATTAAGGAAAGTCAAACAATGCTAAAAGAAGGTGAACTTTTAATCTATGAAGCCTTAAGAAAAAAGATGCAACAGAAAACAACCTTTGGAGAACTGAAAAACACTATTAGAGAAACCTTAGAACCATTCTTATATTCTAAAACTAATAGACAACCAATTGTCATTCCTGTTGTTCTAAATTATATTGATCCAGAATTAAAGAAATAGTGAGTTATCTCACTATTTTTTATGTTAGAATGTTAATGGTGATTTGATGGTTAAAAGAAAAAAAGCATTAGTATTTATTATGTCATTAATTGTACTTGTATTATTATTTAGTATGATAGTTGTTTATCGTGGAAAAAATGCTGTTCCTTTTAATTTTAAAGTATCATATATTGAAGAAACATCAGAAAAAATTCCAACTAATTTCAATGATGTTAAAATCCTTTTTTTAACTGATATTGAGTATGGTGCATTATTTACTGAGCAGCATCTTTTAAAACTAAAAACAGCCATCAATAATCTTGATGTAGACATAGTTTTATTTGGTGGAGATTTATTTGATAAAAACTATGCCCCTGTTAGCAGTGATGTAGACCTTCTCACTGATTTGCTATCTTCAATAAAGGCACCTTTAGGAAAATTTGCGATATTAGGGGATTTTGATATCAGCACTGAAACAAGAGAAATATTGGTTAAAAAAGTCTTAAATGATTCTAACTTTGAACTTATTTCTTCAGAAATGAAACTCTATAATAATTCCACTGGCTATATTATCCTTAGTGGTGATAACTATGCTAGTAATACCATTGAACAAATATCGCTAGATTCCTATTCAATTGTCCTTTTACATGGCACTGATACCTATAAAAATCTTCCTGTACATGTAAATTTGGTATTAAGTGGACATACTCATGATAAACAAGTTAACTTTTTTTCTAAAGCAGATTATAAATTTGGAAAAACCACAAACCTCTACCGAAGTAGGGGTATTGGATTAACAAAGTATGATTATCGAATTTTCAGTAGTCCAGAAATTGTTGTTATAACTTTAAAATCAAAATAGGTAGCCATTAATTTTGGCTACCTTTCTTAATACAATTTGAACTACCAACTTTTTAGCACTTTAAGTTCATTAAGACCAACTAAAATTTCTAGAGCTTTATCATAAGATTTTTCGGTCATAAAAGTGATAAGTTCTTGTTTTAAAAACAAATATCATTTAAATCTTTATTATTAGCAATTAACAATAAATTACTATATTCATATCTTACACTATTAAATATAAACAAAAAATATTTTTTTTATAATTTAATCACATATAAAAAGGAGAATTATTCTCCTTAATTTTTTTATTCTCCAATAATTACAACTTTACATCTTCTAGTTCTAGAACGATTTCTATCGAAATCAACAAAATAAATATAACCTGTTACACCAAATCCTAACTTACCTTCATCTAATTCAAAAGTAGCACTATTGCCTAAAATTGTAGCTTTTAAGTGAGCATCACAATTAAATAGTTCTTCTCTAGTTCCTGATGGCAACCATTTTGAATAGTCAGGCCAAGATTCAACATCTTCAAAATGTAGTGTTCCTGGATAAAAGTATTGTCCCCATTTAGTTTGGTCAGGAATAATTTTCTCTAATACATTATCCAAGTCTTGTTGTAAAAATTCCTTCCCATTTGGCATTAAATCATGACAATACTCTTCAAAAAATACTGAACAAGTAGTATGTGGTGAAATTACACAAATAATTCCATTTTTTATCCCACTTCTTTCAATGATTGCTTTTACTTCTTCTGTGATGTTGAAGTAAGTTGGACTAACACCTTTACTTATAAGTCCGGTAATCGTTTCTTTATAGACCGCCATTTTTATTCTCCCCCTTTTTCATTTTTGTTTTTATTTTTAAAGAAACCTATTTTCTTATTTTTATCTCTTTCAGCTTTTATTTGAGCTCGTTTTTCCTTCTCTTCAGGCGACAATTCGTTACTTCTTCTAGCGTGAGCTTTAACTGTATCAGGATGCATTTGATATTCTTTATCTATAAACCACTGAAACAACTCATCAGAATCATTAAAGTAAAAACAAAATATCCAATATCTTCCTTTAAACAAACTATTTTGATTCTTATTTATTCTGACGTAAACTTTTTTTGCTTGTGGAAACTCTTTAACTCTAAAATCATAGATTTGTTTAAAATCATAAGTATGAACTTTTCCATAAGCTTTAAAGGTAATACGATGGTCATCAATATAAACTTCTTCAGGGTTAGATAATGAAAAAAATGTATTAAAAATTTGATAGCCACAAATAATAACAATAAATAAATTTAAGATGTTTCCGCCTCTTATTATTAAATAGATGTTGTAGGCAGCAAGCAAAATACATAAAACACCTACTAAAGTAACTTTTATAAAGAATCGATCTTTTTTATAAATATACTTTTTCATTAAATTATCTCCTCAAAACAAGGAAGGGGCTAACTAAAGCCCCTAACTTTAATCAGTTAAAACTATTAAGCTTTATTGATTTTTCTAATTCTAATTCCATTATAAACTGCAAATGCAACTGCAACAGCAATTAATACTACATATGCAACAACAGTTGGTAATTTACCAATTGTAAATAATAATGCAGTCAATGGGTTAGCACCATCACAAATTGATGAAATTGAAGTAGCTCCACCCATATCGAAATCAATAGAAGCAGCAACAGCAGTTGTTGGACCAGCTAAATAAGTAGCGATGTATAAACCAGCTGTTAAACAGATTAACCCTGTTATTAAACTTCTGAAACCATTTCCTTTACAGATTGGTAAAATTAATACGAAAATGAATGGGAATACTGCTAAGTCTACTGCCGGTAATACCGTATTACCTGGTAAAATAACAGCTAAAAATAATGATACTGGTACTAAAATTAATGCTAAAGTGATTGTCATTGGGTGACCAACACCAATTGCAGAGTCAAGACCAATATACATTTGTCCTTTTCCTGAGAAATGTTTATCAATGAATGCACTTGCAGCATCAGAAATAGGCATTAAGCCTTCCATCAATAATGCAGCCATCTTAGGAATTAACACCATTGTAGCAGCTAAGTTAATAGCAGTTGTCATAGCAACTGCGAATTCTTGACCAGCAGCTACACCAATGATTAAACCAAGAACAAATCCTACAATAATTGGTTCACCAAAAATACCAATCTTATCTTGTAAGCCTTCTAATGAGAAATCAATATCTCTTAATCCAGGAATCTTTTCAATAATCCAGTTACATAATAGTGCAATTGGGGCAAAAGCAGCACTGAAACCATGAGGCAAAGATACACCTGGCATATTTAATGTTGTTTCTAACGCAGGAGCAGTGATATCTCCTAAAACTAAAACAATTACTTCGTTACATACAGCAGCTACCATACCTAAAATAACATCTCCAGTAACAACAGCAACTAATGAACCTGTAAATGCAAAATGCCAGAAGTTCCAAATGTCAATGTTAACTGTTTGAGTAGTTGAAGTAACGATCATAATAATGTTTACTAATAAACATACTGGAATAATGAATGCACCAACTTTTGTCGCAAAAGCAATAGCTGCTGCTGCTGGCCATCCAATGTCAATAGTAGCTAATGATAAATTTAAATTAGCAGACATTTGTCCTACTGCAGTAGATAAGAATCCCATCAATCCAGTAGATAAAGTTAAGCCAATTAAACCAACACCAACTGTTAAACCACCACGAATTGATTTGCCAAGACCAGCTCCCATAATAATGCCAAGTATAGTAATGATAATTGGCATCATTACAACTGAACCACAGCCACTGATAAAAGCAAATACATTTAAAATTACTTTCATAAACCTAATATCCTCCTTTATATTTGTTTAGATTTATATAGTTTGTTAATTCTTTGTCCCCAGAAGACTTAACAATTATTTAACTAGTAAAAACTAGTATAAATCAATCAAAATTATTCGCCAAAAAGTACTTCTTCAATTTGATCATAAATTTCTTCAGTGTTTCTATTAATAAGTAAATTAGTAGCGACAATCAATGGACAATGACAGGTATAAGAACTAGCAATCGTACTAACACATAAATCAGCACTTACTGATTTTGTCGGAACTTCTACTGCTTTACATTGTGAAATTGTAAATTTGCCTTTATGCCCTCTTTTAATTAGTTCAGCTTCTAGTTTTTTGTTAACAACTGTACTAGTTGCTACGCCTGTACCACAACACAATAATATTTTTTTCATAATTTAATCTCCTTTTTTACTATAACTTATTATTTACCCTCAATGGTATTTTTCAAGATTTGTAAAAATCTGTTCTTGCTTTATCTAGAGCAGCAATCATTTCTCTTAATGTTGCTTCTGGATCTTTAGCAGCTACAATTCCGCTAGTTCCACCAGTGCCATCAGCTCCTGATGCTATAGCTTTATAAACATCTTCTCCGCTAGAAATTCCGGCAGCCTGTAAAGTTTTTGTCGTTGGAGAAACAGATTTAACTGCTTCATTTGTAGCTTTCATATATTCCATATCTGCTGTTTTACCAGTTCCAATTAAACTCTTTAACTCACAAACCATTACATCTGGCTGTAGTTGAGCAATAGCTTTAGCATCTGCAACATCATCAGCACAAACGATTGTTAAAATATCTAATTCTTTCGCTCTTGCAATAGTTTCTGTTAAATCTGAAACGGTCTTTGGGTTTTCAGCATGATTTAGGAAAGTCGCTTGTACTCCTGCATCTTTTAATGCTTCAGGTAAAATATGTCCCATACCTTTTCCAGGTCTTAAAGCTTCCATATTTTGAGCACAAATTATTAAATTTGGAAAATCTTTAGCAAATCTTGCCAAATCAATTAGTGATCCTGTATAAATAATATCTAAATCATATTTAACTGCTAATTCTTCTGCAACAGCACCTAACTTATATGCTTTTTCTCCCCATAAATAACATTTAGGATTTAAGACAAAGAAAGGACTTCTTAATTCTTTTTTCATAATACCTCCTCTTATTCAACACAATTGAAAACACGATAATAATGTCTTAAAACATTTTTGATGCCTTCATCTGACATATGTAATAATTCAAACCAATCTTTTGGATTGCCATTTTTAGCAGCTTCATATGCTGCTACAACAAAATCAGTAAAGACATTAATTTTACTAATACCTTCAGTAGCGCATCTTCTAAGGTTTTCATCTCCACTTGATGAACCACCATGTAATACTAGTGGAATATCTAAAGCTTCTCTTATTTCGTGTAATCTTTCAAAATTAATTACAGGAATACCTTTATAGTGACCATGTGCTGTACCAATTGATATCGCCAGTGAATCAACACCTGTTAATTCAACAAACTTTTTAGCAGCTTCAACTTCAGTATAAATTAAATCATCTTGATCAGTAGCATAAGTTTCTCCACTTCCTACATGTCCGATTTCAGCTTCAACTACTACTCCTCTAGCATGAGCATATTCTACTACTTCTTTAGTTCTTCTAACATTTTCTTCAAAATCACAACTACTAGCATCAATCATCACTGAAGTAAATCCATAAGCAATTGCTTTTTTAATAGTATCAAATTTTGTACCATGATCTAAATGCAGGGCAATGTCAACTTTGGCTGTTTCAGCATAGTATCTACCAATTAGTGCTGCTTCTTCTAAAGAAAGCATACTATCATGTACTTCAGCAGCAAAAGATAAAATTAAAGGTTTATTTAACTCTTCTGCCACTTGAACAAAAGCTCTACATGAATTATTGTCATAATAATCAGGAGCAACAAGAGCATAACCACCAACTTTAGCTCTCTCTAACATTTCTTTTGATGTTACTAACATTTAATTTTCCCCCCTTTTAATCTAGTAATCCAGACTTATTCATTATTTCATAAAACTCATCATAAGTTTTTGCTTCTTTTAAAGCATCCATAACATCATCCAACATAAACAAATCCATCAATTTTGGAAGCAATTCCATTTGACTATGCCCTCCTTTAAGAGCCAGCATAAAGATTACTGAAACTTCAACATCTTGACTTATATCACCCATAAATTGAAAGACTACAGGTTTTTCTAAGGTCATAAAACCTATTTGATTTTCTTTAACATATTCTGGGTCTGTATGCGGTATTGCAGCACCCATATTGTTTAACTCTAATCCAGTAGGAAATACCGATTCTCTAGCCATGATTCCTTCAAAAAAATTATCTTCAACAACGCCAGTTCTTATAAACTCGTTTGCCAATAAGGCTAGTGCTTCATCTCTGTTTTCAACTCTTTGATTAAATAAAGCAATTTTCTTGTCAAACATTTAAATTTCCTCCTTGTTTACTTCTTGAAGTAATATCGCAAATTGTTCAGTCGAATCAATTTTAATCAACATATTTGTTTCATCCTTAGTTTCAATTAAGTCATAAAGTTTAGAAATGATGCTTTTAACTTCCGTAACATCCTCTTCCGCTAAAGCAATCATTATGATGGTGTTAACATCATTTTCTTTCCATTTAACACTCTTCTTTAAAGTCATTATTGATAATAATGTCTTTTTTACTGTACTAGATGAAGCATGTGGCATAGCCACTCCAGTATACATACTTGTGGTTCCTTCTTCTTCTCGAGCATAAATACTTTCTCTAAAACTTGAAGTAACTAAGTCAGCTTTTTCATACTTATCTATCAAAAAATCCAACACTTCTTCTTTAGTGTTAAAATCATATTTCCAAAATAAGAAGTCATCTCTGAGATAGTTTGTCAATTCTACCAAATCTTTTTTCCCAATATTTCTTAAGGAACGTAATTGTTCATTAATAGAGCCATAGTAATTGGTAATCTCATTAAGCTCTTGTTGAGTAATTAAAGGTGAAACATAGAATACCTTCTTATCAACATTGGCAAACTTTTCTTTCTCAACTAATGAAATAATAAACTCAACATCTGAGATATCATTGTCTAAAACTTGATCAATAGTAACCACTTCAATATGATCAATAGCTGGCAAGATATCTTTTACTTGTGAGTACACAAGCTCTGATGTAGCTAAACCTTTAGGACATACAATTAAAATATTCTTTGGTTTAATCTTTTTATCAAAAGCTACTTGAAAATGAATAGTAAGAAATGATACTTCATCATCATTTAAAGTGACATTGAACAAATTTTCAAAAACCGCTGCCACATACCAAGTTAAGGTAAACATTACAAGGTATTGTCTTTTAATAGAATCTAATAATGGATTTTTGACTGTAAATCCATTTTTCAAACGATAAATCATTGGAATTATATGAGCAAGCAAAGCTTCATGGAGCCTTTCATCATCAGTTAAATCTACTTTTAATGTTTTAGACATTTTTTCTACAATCTGGCTAACACTTTTTATATATAAATCATTTAAAAGTTCTTTATTAACTGTTGGTTCAATACCATGACCTAACAATAACTCTGAAAGAAATTCAATATCTTTATCAATGAGCATAATTCCTAACGAACTATTTACCATCGCTGAAATATTTAATGCCATCATATAAGTTTCCATTTTTTCAATATTCTGGAAAGCAAAATTCTCTACCTTTTTAATAAAATGATGATTATTTTTCACTCGAGTCAATAATATACAAAGGGCTAGAAATAATGAAGTAACATAACTTTGTCCAATATCTCTTTTTGCATGATAAAAGCAATTGTCAATAATTCTTTTTGATATATCTACAATTGGATGAATAAATATTTTTTCAGCTTCACAAATATATTCATCTAAAGTGGTTAAACCATTCTTTTTAAAACCATCAATTTCAAAGCTTTTATAAGCATTTTGAATATCGTTTTCCATTCCTTTGATATAAAACTCATTTGAATCACACACAAATTCAACATTTCTGCTAGAAAAGAATTTTCTTATTGTTGTTAAGTCATTTCTTAATACAGTATTAGATATAAACAATTGTTCTTCCAAAATTTCATAATTTACTATTTCATCTTCTAAAATTATCTTTCTAACAATTGTTCTTTGCCTATTTTTAGGACTATATTTTTCCTCTGGTTTAAAAAGTTTATTGTTTCTTTTATATAACTCAATTTGATTTGACTTTCCTATAAGGATTATTCCCCTTCTTGGAGTCTTTTCAACAAATATATCGTACTTAGAAAATGTTTCGTTTAAATAATTTATATCTGAGTAAAGCGTTTTTTCTGAGACATTTAATAACTTTGAAAAATAACTGGCTGGTTTATAATCATCTTCAGTTTCTAGCAAAGCAAATAATTTGTTTCTTCTCAGTGTTTCTTTATTCATCAACACACTCCTTCAAGTCTTATTATATAATAAAAGCAATAAAAAAACGCACTGTTTTTTTCCACATTAATGTGGAAGTTTTCACAGTTGCGTTATATTGATGATTTCTTTACCACTGATAGTTTAGAAAATAGTCATCATACCATATTTCTTTAGAGCTAAGTTTATTCTCTCTTATTAAATAGGTGTATTCTTTTATATATTTTATACCATATTCTTTTTCAATTATTTTTATTAAATCTTCACTATACTCTTGATAAAAATTTTCATCAAATAAATCATCAATCAAACCTATTAGATTTTCACACATTTCATAGCCATACTTGTTAAATAATGAGTAAACCAGTTCTCTATTTTCAGATAAATCTTCGAATTTTTCAATAAACTTTTGATTTACACAATGATAAACTAAGACATTTGAATTTAAAGGCCTATGAAAAACTACATAAAATTCATTATCATCAGGCAATTCAGTAACATGTTTAACAGCATTGTTGGTATTCATATTTATTCGATAAATGGTATAATAATCATTTTCTACCATTATCAAAAACAGGACAAAGTTTTCAGCAAGAAAACCTTCAATTTTTTCAATTTTTTCTGGTTTTTGATCGAATTTATAAACCAAAATTGTTGCTCCATCATATGACATCTGATAAATTATTTCATTTTTTAGATATAAGAAACCAAACTTATCACCCAGATTTCCATTATTCAATAAATGATAACCCGATGTGTCAACAAAACAAACATACTGATATAACCAATCATACTCATCACCATTAACAGTTTCAGCAATTAGCACAATGCCATATTTTTCTAAAATCACTCCACCAGTATTTATTCTATCAGCATTCATTATTCCTTCATAACTATGATTTTCATTTACATCATAACTAAAAGTATATTTATGATTTTCTAAAAAATAATCATCCCCAGCATCTCTTTTTAAATAATCTTCCTCTGTAGCAGTATAAAGAATACTTTCTTTTGTTTTATCAGCATTTAAAGCTTCTTTAACTTTTATTTCTTCTTCTTTTAAAATATCGCTAGAAAAACCGTTAAATATTCTTGCGAATTGGTCAACTGTTGGTGAAAGCCAAGAGAAACCTTTCATATTATCTAAAATAGTCTTAAATACTTTATTATAAACTTCATTAGAATAAATTTTGATATCTTTGAAGTTTTCATCACCAGCCAAATTTTCAGGTTTAACTAACTCTTTAACCCATTTTAAAACAACTTCATCACTTTTTTCTTTGTTTTCTAACTGGTTATATAGAACATAAGCATTATGGTAATCACCTTCTTCAAAATATTTTTGGGCTTTATCTTCATCTGAGCGACAACCAAAAACACTTATCAACAGTATTACTGCAACTAACAAAATCAAAAGTTTTTTCATAAATTTTCTCCCATTTTAATATCCATTTTTTTAATTATTACCATTATTATTTTAAATCACATAATTTCTATTGACAATTCTTTTTAAAAAACAATCCAAAAAATGGATTGCGATTATTCTAAAATAGTTTTTTATTTCTTTCAGCAGCAGACATTTGATTATAAAATTCTATATCTTTATATTTATAAAGTAGCCATATAATCACATAATATAGAAAGAATATTAATATAAATACTAATAACAACCATAAACTTTTAGTAAAATAAGTAAGTATTAAAAATAATATCCCCATTACTAACAAATAACTGACCGAGAAAATATTAAATTTATTATTTTCTATAAATAGTTTTTCACAAGCAACACAGTGATAATAAATCCTACTATCTTTACCTTTCTTATTAACTAAAGCATGTCTAGCATTGCAAATTGGACAGATTGTTTGATGTCTTCTCAACAGAAAATCAACTAATGAACCAGTAAACTTTCTTTTTGGTTTATTCTTGATGTTTTCTATTAAATTAATTTCATCAAATACATAATGACTAACAAATGTAATAAATATCATTATAAAAGCAAAGAAACCCACCAAAATAAACCAGGCACTTATATAATCAAAAACTGAAAACTTATCAGTATTTTTATATATAAAAAAAAGAAGAATTAGAAACATCACACCAATATCAATAACATATCTTGTTTTTGGCTTTTTAGTAGCAAAATATTTGCTATTACATGAATTGCAAACATAATAAATATTATCTAATTCATCTTTATATTTTGTTAAACGACCACTGCAATTGACACATCTAAATGCTGTTTCTAAATAGATAAACTCTCTAATACTAGACATAAACTACCTCACTACATTCAATTATAAATTTATGACAATTAAAAAGCAAACTTATCATTTTTAAATAATTGCTGTCTTACTTTTAGTAAATAAAAATTGCTTTTTTATAATAATGTCTTTTAAAAAAATCAATATAATAGCTTCAAAAATTATACAAATAACCAAGCAAAAGAGTCGGAAATTCCGACTCTTTTTTGGGTTGGTATTTAAATTATAAACACTATCTACCAAAAATTAAAGATAGTAAAGCTTTTACTAATGCTGGGAATGCACTATAGTCGAAGTCATTACTCCATCTAGCAAAGTCAGCTATTGTTGTCTGCATTGCGTTAACTGTAAACATCTGACCAAAACTTAGAAGCAAACCAGAAACAATACCAGCAATTAATGCGCCTCTCCAGCCACCCTGTGAGTTGCCAAAGACGCCAGCAGGACCACCACCAAAGAAACAGGTGATAACTGGTGGAGTAAGTGCATAGATTCCAAGAGCACCAAATAAGCCAACACATATTAGAACAGTTGCTAAACAGCTTAAGAAACCAATCATGACTGCAGTAGGTGCAAAGTTAAATACGATTGGACAATCCAATGCTGGAACAGCATTTGGAACAAGTTTTTCAGAAATACCTTTAAATGCTTCCGTAATTTCTGCAACCATCATACCAACACCAGTTAGCACGATTGTAATACCTACACCAAAAGCCATACCATTTTGAATAGCCCATAAAAGACCTGCGGTACCACCAGAAACATTTTCAGCAACCCAAGCCGGTCCAGCTATAAGAACACTTACCGAATAAAGAATTGTCATGATAATTGCAGTAGAAACTGAAATATCTTTTAAGAATGATAATTTTTCTGGAATCTTTAAATCTTCCGATGATTCATCTTTATGTTTCTTGAAAAGCTTACCAACTAATGATGCGACAATCATACCAAATGATGTAGTGTGTCCATATGCAATATCATTTGAACCTACAACGTCGCGCATATAAGGTTGAACAAGCGCTGGAGATACAGCAGAATATATACCTAGTATAATTCCCCCGATAATCATTACAGCTAATTTATTAGGAGTAGGTACTACTTCTACTAAAATTGCAATATAAACTAAAGAAATATAATAAGTTTGATGTACTGTTAAGTAAACATATTTCAATTTAGTAAAACGCGCAAGTAAAAGATTCACCACAAACCCAATAACCATGATAACTGCAATAGCAGAAGCCCATTCTTCGGTAAATACATCAGTACCTACACCTGGCGCAACTGCTTCAATCTTAAAAATATGGTTCATCAGGGCTGAAATTGGCAATACTACTCTAGCCAATAAACTTGTGCCCTGTTGAAGAATAAGATAACCTAATCCAGTTTTAATAGAGCCCGAAAGAACTTCTTGAATCGGTTTTCTTTGAATAATCAAGCCTATCATTGCTACTAAACTTAGTAGAATAAACGGCTGATTGAAGATATAAGTAGTAATAAAACTAATTACTAATTCCATTTATTATTCCTCCTCTATATTTATTAAATTTTTCTCAACTAAATAATTTTTGATTTTTGTATTGATTTCATTTTGATCCATTAAATTATCAATCATAATGACATCTACATTTACATTTGCCAAATCTCTTGCAAATGTTGGAAAACTAACAATTAAATCACATCTTGCACCCCTTGCACGAGAAATACTCGTATGTTCAACACGAACATTAAAAGGTGCATTAAGTTCTTTAAAAGCCTTGTTAATATTCATTCTTAATAGTGTACTAGTACCAACCCCTGCGCCACATACTGTCATGATTTTAAATTCTTTCATCATATTATCATCTCCTATAGATTTCTAACTTTCCAATAATACTTGTCAACCAACTTTTTATTATGATCTTTAACTTCTGGGAATTCATATTCCAAATGTCCGTTATACCAGACCTCTGGTGTAATACCATCTTCAAGTAACAATTGACAAGTTTGAACTAATAATGCTTGTAACATGAAGACTACAGGAATTGTTGAAGTAGCTCCAACTTTTGTAATCAGTCCATCCAATTTAACTGCTGCATCTCCATAAAGAGAACAATTATCAATAACTACATCAGCAATATCCTTCAATTTCTTACCACTTGAATGATGAGTTGCTAACTTATCAGCATATGTTGGATTTGTAAATGCAATAACTGGAACTCCTCTTTCCTTACACTCCAAGGCAACATCAATAGTTGCTGCATTGTTTCCCGAATTAGAAACACAAATCATGACATCTGGTTTTTCAACACGATTATATTGAACAATAATCTGTCCAATTCCTTCAATTTTTTCGAGTTTACTAGTCTTGGTAATTTCATTAATTCCCGCTACTGCGGACTCGAAAATAGCATGAGTGTTTGCCATACATGCTGCTCTCCAGAAAACATCCTCTGTTACCAAACTAGAATGACCTGAACCAAACAGATTAATTAAACCACCATTTTTAGTACAGTCTGCTAATAATCTTGCAGCTTCCATTATTTTTGGACCTTGAGTATCATATGCTTTTTGAACAACACCTTGCATTATTTCAAAATACTCTTTCCAAGCTTCTTTCATAAAAAACCTTCCTTTCTATTATTTAGCGATTCCTGCATCTATTAGAATCGTCTTTACAATTTTCTTTGGCATTGTTATTGCTGTTCCAATAACAACTGCTGTTGCCCCCGCTTCAATAGCTTTTTTCATCTTTTCTCCATTATCGAATCTTCCTTCAGCAATAATATTTTCTACTCCGGCTGCCTTTAATTCACGAATGATTTCATAATCAGGCTCTGGAGTAGGTAAAGCACCAAATACGATTGGATTTTTCGAATATGGAGTATAACCAGACAAGGTAGTTCCTACCAAATCTGCTCCAGCATTCCAACAATTTATCCCTTCTTCAACAGTAGATATGTCAGCAATAACGATTACATCAAACTGCTTTTTAATCTGGCGAATGAATTCTTCTACAGTCATGTCATCATATCTTTCGCGTTTAGTTCCATCAATTGCCACAGCATCTGCTCCTAAATCAATCAATTCCTTTACCGTTTCTAGATTTGGTGTAATACGAAAATCTCCATCATATCCTTCTTTGTAAACTTTCTTTAAACCAATTAAAGGAGTATCTACTGTTTCTTTTACTTTTGGAATATTCAAATAGTTTGTACGGATAGCTGCTGCTCCTCCTGCAACACAACTTTTCGCCATTGCCGCCATTACTTCAGGATACCCCATCTCTTCGTTTAAATCTGGCCCTGCATAGCAGGAAACAATTAATCCCTTATCAATTTTTCTTAAAAACTCTTCTCTTTTCATTCTTTCTCCTTTCTTTATCCCGCATTCTTCATAACAAGATGCGTTTTTTAGTTTTTCAATATTGTCAATTTCCATTAGCTGTTCTGCCACACTTTGAAACAATTTTAAATGCTGTAAATCATCAACTGCAGCAACAGCGATAATAATACGTACTGGATCATTGCTTGGATGACCAAACCAAATATCCTTACATGATGTTACTATGGCAATGCTATTACGATTGACATTGCCATTTGGTCTAGCATGTGCCAAAGCAATTCCAGGAGTTACAACAATATATGGTCCTTCATTTTTTACCATCTCTATCATATCTAAAGTATATTGGTGGTTAATATCGCCATTTTCTTCCAACAACTTTCCAGCTAGTAATAGTGCATTTTCCCAATTATCTAAAACTTGATTAAAGGCTGTAGTTTTTTTTGATGTATATTTTTCAATGCCCATAGTTACCATTTCTCTCTTTCTAACATCTTAAATAAATCATATGAATCATTTATTGAACATAATTCATCTACAGTATATTTCTCTAGTAAATTTAGCAATCCCTGTAGCGCTTGAACATGACTACTATAGTCATTAGGTGCTAGACAAAATACAATCTTTACTGGATCAAATAGAGGATGATTAAATATCACACCATCTTCAAATCTTGTAAGTGAAATTGCCAGTCTATTAACCCCACATCCTACTTCACTATGTACTAGTGCTACACCTTTTGAAAATACAACATATGGACCTGCTTCTTGAATTGATTGAATTACTGACTGCACAAACATTTCATTAACATCATTGTTTTTCAATAATATCTGACAAGATGCTTTTACTGCTTCTCTCCAATTTTCAGCTTTGTTATAAAATGAAATATAACTTGGAGTTAATAATTGATATAATTTTAATCTTGGTTGTTCAAATTGATTAAGTGATGACTCTAAATTTTCTTGTAGATGTTGGACATCTCTAGCTGTTTCATTATTTAAAAATTCAGAATACATTAAATCGAAATCTTCTTTAGTTGTATGTTGCTCACTATAATTCAGCAACATTTTATTAATTTCTACATAATCTTTTTCTGTTAATAATGGATTAACAATTACATAAGGAATGTCGATATCTCCAAGATAAATGCTTGAAATTATAAAATCTAATTCCATTTTTCTTAAAATCTCAAAATCAACTTTTGGAAGGACTGCAACTATAGAAATATTGCTAAATCTTGTTAATATAGACTCTCTCAATAACCTTGCTGTAGCAGCGCCATTGAGACAAACGATAGCAACTTTTGCTGGTGGCAACATTCTGATTCTTCTTTCTAAAGAAGAACAAAAATGTAATACTAAATAACCAATTTCACTATCTGTAATTCCTTTTAGAAGAGAACTTTTATTTTCTTTGATTGTTTCTTTTAAATGGTTGAAACAAGTGAGATATTTTCCCTTAATTTCTTTTAAATCTGGATTGGCTATATCAATGTTATGTTGGATTTTAAAGAAAGTGTGTCCTAAATGGGCTTGTAAAGCAACATAAAGTTCCTTGTCACTAGTAAAATCTACATTCATTCTTTTACTCATGTCCTGAACAATTTCATCAATTAAAATTTGCATTTGCATCCAGTCTGTCTTTAAATATCTTTCTGGAACAATATATTGAATTCCTTCTAAATACATGGTTATCATGCAAACCTCTTTAACTGGTACTGAAATAGAAAACTTATCTTCAATTTGTGCAGCAATATTTAAAGCTATGGCATAATTACGATTTTGTGGTTGATTGTCATATGTTTTAGGATAATCTTCAATAACATTACCCATAGACATTCTCTTTATCATTGTAACCAGATACATAAGTAACATTAGTTTTGATTCATAAGTTAGCTCTTTGTTAATTTCATCTTCTTCAACCAAATGAATTATTTCTAATAACTTTTCTAAATACAAATCACAATACATTTCATATACAATTTTTCCTAAAGGTAGAAAATCAGTATATTGTTTACTTTCTAATCTGATATTTCTCATCAGTAGATTGACACAGAGGTTGCGAATATCTCTTTCATTGCCATTAATACGATATCCCTTTGATGTTTTGGCATCTAATTCCAAATTTAAAGGAAATAGTTTTGTTTTCAATTTTGAAATATCACTGTCTGCTGTTCGCTTAGAAATATTCAATTTATCTGCAAATGAAGAAGAAGTAATGTAGTCATTTGTAGCTATCAAAAGTAAAGCTATTGCTTCTTGTCTTTCTTCAGTAGTCATCTTGTAATCATAAGGGTCAATGTCAGCAATCAGTTCTTTTAACTGGTGTTTTTGTTGTTCACTTAATTTCAAGGTATAAACACCATTTTTGAAAGTAACTTTTGGCAAGTGATTTTCAATAAGAAAATCATTTATTTTCGCTTCTCTGTAACGAATTTGTCTTGCTGTAAGTTTTTGCTGGGTGATGAAATCGTCAATTTTTACAGTCTTGTTTTTGACTAACAATTGCAAAAACTGCATAAGTTTACTATCCATCTTCAATTCTCCTTATTAAGAAAACTTTTTAACTTTTCCATAACTTCCTACTTTGTTTTATATCTAATAATTATCTAAAATATTTTCTGATTCACATTCACTATCAAAAATTACTAATATTTTTAGTACTATCAAAATTATTGTTTATGAATGCGATACTGCCGGGATACTTACTTTTACTAAATAAAGTAAATAGCCACAATTAATTTAGCCATTAAACTAAATTTAATATGATTGCTTTAAAAAAATTATAATAAAACAATAATATACTACTAATTTCATTATATCTTAGGGATATTAAAGTATAAAGTGAAACTTTTTTCCGCCATTTTTGACAAAAGTTGCACTATTGAAACAAATATTTATTACATCTGAACTTATTTATTTTTTAGTCGCAATACAACTAAAAAAGAACTTATCTTTTTTTCGATAAGTTCTCTTCTTTTAAAATATAAACTATTAGTCTTCTAATCTCGCTAATAAGTTATTGAAACGTTTTTCAGCATCTGATCTTGCTTTAGCATATAGTGCTTCAGCATTATCAGGATTAACTCTGACTAAGTTATTAAATCTTGCTTGTTCCATTAAGAAGTCATGGAATTTATCAAAGTTAGGATTCTTATAATCTAAGGTTAATGGTTTTTCATTGCGAGGGTCAAATCTATAAATATTGACATATCCGCATTCGACAGCTGCTTTCTGCATTTCTTGATGCCTTACTAAGCCCTTTTTAATTCCGTGTAATTCACATGGAGAATACGCAATGATTAGAGATGGCCCATTATAGCTTTCTGCTTCTTTTAAAGCTTTGATAGCTTGAATTCTATTAGCCCCCATACAAATTGAAGCAACATATACGTGACCATAACTCATAGCAATTTGACCTAGGTCTTTCTTAGCAACGGCTTTACCACCGGCAGCAAATTGGGCAATAGATGCAGCTTGAGAAGATTTAGAAGATTGTCCACCAGTATTTGAATATACTTCAGTATCTAATACTAAGATATTTACATTCAAGTCATTTGCGATAACATGATCCAATCCACCATAACCGATATCATAAGCCCAGCCATCACCACCAACAATCCAAATAGATGCAGATACTAAATCTCTAGCTTCCTTAGCTAATTTATGAACATTTTTATTAGCTGATTTAGCTGCTAACTCTTCAATTTGAGGAGCCAAACGTTTTTCTTCAGCTCTATTACCATTATTAGCTAAATAATCTTCAAATAATACTTTTAATTCTGGCTCTACTGTGTCAAGATTATCTTCCATAATTTTTAACAATATTGCTCTCTTGTAGTTTCTAGCTAATGCCATACCATAACCAAATTCAGCATTATCTTCAAATAATGAGTTAGCCCAAGCAACACCATTTCCATCTTCATCTGTAACAAATGGAGTTGAAGGAGTTGAACCACTATAAATTGAAGTACAACCTGTTGCGTTAGCAACCATCATATCTGGGCCAAATAATTGTGAAACTAATCTATAGTAAGGTGTTTCACCACAACCTGGACATGAACCAGGAACTTCCATATAAGGTTTTAAAAATTGAGTTCCTTTAGGAGTATCATCAACTAATTGCTTCTTATATTCAGTATCTTTATATAAGTAGTTAGCTAATGGTGCTTCTTTTAACATTGAATGGACATCAACCATTTCTAATGCTGCTCTTGGACATTCTTTAACACATAATCCACAACCTACACAGTTATCTGGAGAAACTTGAACTCTATATTTCAATCCTTTTGCCTTACCAACAGCATCAATAGTAGCAAATTCAAATGGTGCATTTGCAACTTCTTCTTCTGTTAAAGCAAAAATTCTGATTGTTGCATGTGGACATACAAATGAACAGAATCCACATTGGATACAATTTTCTGGAATCCATTTTGGTACAAATGAAGCAATGTTTCTATGTTCAAAATAAGCAACATTGTTTCTCATTGTTCCATCTAACACTCCAAATTTAGTGAAAGCACTAACTGGCATATTGTAACCGTTTAATGAGTTATATCCATAGACATGCTCATCCATGTAAGCATCACCAGTTTTAGGTTTTTCAAAATGAGGATCTAAATCAGCCCATTCTAGTTTGACTTTTATTTCAACTAAACCATCTTTACCAGCATCAATTGCTTTGTAGTTCATATTAACTACTTCATCACCTTTTCTACCATATGATCTCTTAGCAGCTTCCTTCATTAGAACTAAAGCTTTATCATAAGGCATAATCTGCTCGTTTAGAGCAAAGAAAGCAGATTGTAAAGTGGTATTAGTTCTTCTTCCCATACCAATTTCAGCACAAATCTTTGTTGCATTGATGATATAGAATTTAGCATTTTTCTTTGCTAATTGAACTTTCATTCTATTAGGCAAATACTCTTCAATCTTATCAGGGTCAATAGTGGTATTTAATAAGAAAGTACCATCTTGTGCTAAATCTTTTAAGATATCATATTTAGTAACATATGAGTCTAATGAACAAGAGATAAAATCAGCATTATTTACATAGTAAGTTGATTGAATTGGATCTGGTCCAAATCTCAAGTGGCTTCTTGTAACCCCACCTGCTTTTCTTGAGTCATATTGGAAATATGCTTGAGCATATAAATCAGTATTATCACCGATAATTTTAACTGAGTTTTTGTTAGCTCCAACTGTACCATCTGAACCTAAGCCCCAGAATAAGCAAGAAGTGTAAGTCCCTCTAATTGTGAAGTTAGGATCAACTTCTAATGATAAATGAGTAACATCATCAACGATACCAATTGTAAACTCTTCCTTTGGATTTTCTTTTGCAAGTTCATCATAAACCGCTTTAATTTGGTTTGGAGCGGTATCTTTAGATGCGATACCATATCTTCCACCGATAATTTCGATGTCTTTATCTTTTAATACACTTAATACATCCAAGTATAAAGGTTCACGTGAACCGATTTCTTTAGTTCTATCTAAAACAGCAATCTTTTTAGTTGTTTTTGGTAAAACATTTAATAAATATTTAGTACTGAAAGGACGATATAAGTGGACATTAATAACACCAACCTTTTCTCCTTTTGCTACTAAAACATCAATAACTTCTTCAATAGTTTCAACTACTGAACCCATAGCCACGATAACTCTTTCAGCATCAGGTGCACCATAGTAAGTGAAAGGTTTGTAGTCTCTGCCTGTCTTTTTAGAAATTTCTTCCATGTATTCGTTAACAATATCTTCTACTGCAGCGAAATGTAAGTTTTGAGCTTCTCTACCTTGAAAAACAACATCATCATTTTCAGCTCCACCTCTGGTAACAGCGTTTCCATGTGGATTTAAAGCATTCTTTCTAAATTTTTCTAAAGCTTCTTTGTCAACTAAACTCTTTAAGTAGTCATAGTCTAAAGGTTCAACTTTTTGTACTTCATGAGATGTTCTAAATCCATCAAAGAAATGAACAAATGGAACTGAAGCTTTAATCGCTGCTAAGTGAGCTACTGAACCTAAGTCAAGAGCTTGTTGAACTGAACTTGATGCCAACATTGCACAACCAGTTTGTCTTGCAGCATAAATATCTTGGTGATCACCAAAAATTGATAGTGAACGAGTAGCAATTGTTCTCGCTGCTACATGTACTACTGCTGGCAATAATTCTCCAGCCCATTTGTACATGTTTGGAATCATCAATAATAAACCTTGAGAAGCAGTAAACGTTGTTGCTAAAGCTCCTCCCTGTAGTGTTCCATGCACAGCACCAGCAGCGCCAGCTTCTGATTGCATTTCAGCAACTTTTACAACACTACCAAACATATTTTTACGATCTTGTGTCGCCCATTGGTCAATTACTTCTGCCATCGTACTTGACGGAGTAATTGGGTAAATTGCAGCAACTTCTGTAAATGCATATGCAGCATAAGCAGCAGCTGTATTACCATCCATCGACATAAATGTTTTTGCCATCTATAAGCCTCCTATTTTCTTTTATATTGCGTCTTTATTATAGACCAAAACTGCTTTTCTCTCAATACATAAAGTTAAAACACCTTGCAAGTGATGGTATCTACCATCCACTTTAAGAAGGTGTCTTTTAATTTTTATTCTATATAATTCTATATATTTTCTATACTTTCTTATTTTTGTCTGAAACTAAGCCAAAGATAGAACCACATATTCCCCCCACAATATGAGTAAATTGCGAAATACTGTCAGTAATCATAATCGCATTATATATTTCAGCACCTAAGTAGATAACTATCACTAGTACTAAAGTCAAAGGAAGTTTACCTTTCTCAACAGATGTCACTGAAGACAGTACAATTAACATGAATACAATTCCCGAAGCTCCACATAGTGCTATATTAGAAAAAAACAAATTATTTAAAATTCCCGCAATTAAAGCAGTAGTTAAAACCATAACTAATAGTTTTTCAGAACCATATTTTTCTTCTACCATTGGACCTAGTAAAAGAATATAACTCATATTGCCAAGAAAGTGTTCCCAACCTAAATGGCCAAAAATATGAGTAATTAATCTAACATACATCATTGGGTTTAATAAGCTGTCTTTATATGTCATCGCTACAAATGATAAAAAGCCATCTCCTATAAGATAGTATAAAATTAATACTATTAAACTAATTAATGAAAATGTTAATGTTACTGGAGCATTGTACTCAATTTTTTTAAATATCGACATAATATACCCTTCCTTTTTTCAATTATACATTAACAAACAATAAAAAACTAACTACCTTGTTAATTGTCCAAACAAAACAATAAATTCCTCACCCTTTATCTCAACCAACTTAAATCTAAGTCCTCCATACTGAATAACTGTATTCAATTCAATTTTTCCTTTTTCTTTTATCCAAAAATCATACATCGTTAAGTTTTCATCATCTGAATAATTCATAGATACACATTCAAAAGCTTCTTTTAGTTTATCATTGGAACAAATAGCATACCAGTTAGCATCAGATACTATTTTTTTAGGCAATGATTCCTTTTCTATCTCTAATACTACAGACATCTGATAAACTTCTTCTAACTGATATTTTATATACAGTTCCATTATAAAATTAGCCAACTTTCCAAATGGATCAATTATCTGCCAATTATCGTTTTTTCCTAAAAAACCATAAGCATTAAAATAGTAATATTGTTTATTTGTAAGTTTTTTACGAAAGATTCTTGAACCATTCATAACTGTTACATCATTTCCATCCGTTAATTCTTCTTTAGCTTCCAAAGCAATTAAAATATCTAACTTGATACTGTCAAAAACCGACATTGTTATTACCTGCTTATTATAGCCAATTATTTCATAACGATTTAAAAAGATGAACCCAACTAACAAACCTACTACCAAAATTGGTAAAACTAGTCTTTTTATTATTTTCATTTTAGTTACTTCCTCTCTTAACTTGATTATACTATATATAACTATATATCTAGTATTTTATTAAGATTATTTTATCAAAAAATCTTAAACATTCTCTATTTTTCATCATTTAGTCTATAATTAAATACAAGGAGTGATAAAAATGCCATTTTCGTTAGATATAAATCAAATACTTCTAATCACTATCAGCGTATTACTGTTATTAATCGTTATTTTATCAATTGTCAATAATAGTAAAAAAAATAAGCAGGAAAAAATTATTAAATATTATTTACATTATAGTTAATAAGCATACATACTAATAATATTACATATCTTAATTAAAAAAAGGAGTAGCTTTTTAATTAAACTCAAAGCATACTCCTTCTTTTTTATTTAGAACATTTGCTCTTCAGTTGTTTGACAAATTCTGTTAAGCTTTCAAGATTATCATATCGTTTTCCCAAAGCACTTCCTGGAACACATGCATAAATATCATAATCTACTAAAAACTCAACTGCTTCTGGCGTATAAATGCCTTGACCACACAATAATTGTACATCATCTCTCAACGATTTCACTGCTTTATAAATTTCAGCAAATCTATCAGTTGTAAATCCTGCCTTTTTATCTTTCTCATATGGAAATGTTTGCAAATAAACGAATCGTTCTGCTTTCTTTACCCCTTCTAATTCTTCTGGCGAACATTTATATGTTACAACTGGAGAATTTCGAATACCATTTTTCTTAACATTTTCTGCAGTTTCTTCACGAATTTTTCCAACTAAAAATACATCTTGTATTTTATTTTTCTTCAAAATTTCAATAACTTCATTTTCTCCATACGTATCAAAAATTTCTTGTGCGATTGAAGGTACAATTTCTAAATTTGGGTATTTATTTCTAGCCTTTTCTAGATAATCAAAATAATCTTGCAAATCTGGTTGCTTTTCTCTGGTTGTTTTTACCAAATCGTAAAGGTGTTCTACTTCATAATATGGGTCAATTACTGGTAAATTCCATTCTATTCCATCGCATCCACCAGCAACATAAGCATCTATTATTTCATCAAGTCTTTCATGACTTGGATTTCCAGCTACTATCCAACAAAATAATTTCATTTTTTAACTCTCCTAGACTACATAATACCCATTGCTGTTAAAATACATACAACTATTATTGTTCCTACTAGCATAATAACAGTACTTACATTTTTCTTTCTCATCCAATAAAAGAGAAATACAACAGCAAGTGAAAGCAAACCAGGGAAAATTCCATTAATAACATCCATAATATTAGTCTGATATCCTTCTGGTCCCCAAGTTAGTGCTAAATTAACACCAATACTAGTGTATGACATACCACCAATTACCATTAGTCCCAATATTGAAGCAGCACTCATAACTTTATCCATAAGTCCACTTTCCTGAAGCTTTGTTAATAAACCAGTACCCATCTCGTATCCAACCTGACCGCCATAAAAGCGGAAAATATTGTTTGGAATATTAAAAATTAAAAAATATACCAACGGAGCGATAGCATTTCCTGTCTGTGCCAAACTTATTGCTACAGATGCTCCAATAACTCTGATCGTACTTACAAATAATGCATCACCGATACCTGATAAAGGCCCCATCAATGCAGATTTTACAGCATTTATTGAATGTTCATCAAAATCAGGGTCAAGTTTATTTTGTTCTTCCATAGCAACCATCAATCCACCCATGTAACTGTAAACCTGTGGAGTAGTTGCGTAATAAACTAAATGTCTTTGTAATGCTTTTGAGAAAGCCTCTTTATCATCACCATAAATTTTCTTTAATGCTGGCCCAACAATAAAGCAGAAAGGAACATTTGTTAATCTTTCAAAATTACATGCACTCGCACCCATCATTGAACGCCAATTTAATTTAACAATATCTTTATGAGTAATAATCTTGTTATATTTATTTTCATTAATATTAGTATTCATTATCATCACTTTTCCTTTCTTTCCCTACGGTTTTAAATGCTCCTACAAAATTGTATTTAGTAAAAACAAGAATTAATCCTAAAACAGCAATTCCAATAATAGGAATTTTTAAGTATGCTGCTAAAAAGAACCCCAAAATGTAATAAGGTACATTTTCCTTATTCATAATCATAATCATAAGAATCGCCATACCTATCGCAGGTAGTACTCCGCCAGCTTTAGCCATTCCATTCAATATAACTGGGGGAATCATATCCATAAATGCGTTGACCTTATCTGCACCCAATAACCACGCAAAATAGACAACAAAAAATTTTAATAAAGTGTTACCTATCATTTGGATGACCATTATTCTATATACACCTTTATCATTGCCATTTTCAGCATGCTTATCAGCAATCTTAGCCATCACTGAATATAATGTCCACAAAATATTCTGTAACTGTGTCATTACAACAGCAATTGGTACAGCCATAACTAAAGCTGCATCAGCATCTAATCCAGATTTAATCGCAAATGCACATGCTAAGATACCACTTATACCAGCATCTGGTGCAACATAAGCTCCAATAACAACTGAACCTAGAAAATATGTTTCTAATACAGCTCCTATTAACAAACCAGTTTGAAAATCGTTCAAAATCAATCCAGCTAGTGGACAAAGAACTATTGGCCTATTACAATACAAGAATCCAATGCACCAGTCTAACCAACAGTATGCTCCCAACAAGCCAAGTAAAAAAGCTTGCAATCCTACTGACATATTAATCCTCCTCTCTTTTTTTACCTATTAAATGTCATTAATATAATTTTCATCTATTATTTACATTTTTTAAAATGTCTTAGAACAGCATTTCATAATATTCAATCAGTTTTTTAGAAAGCAATTCTCAACTTGATTATTATTAAATATTTGGTTACATTTCTTAAAATTCAAATATTTAACTTCTATTAAACTTAATTATTTCTATTTTTTATAAACAATGAATATGTAAATTTACATATAATCGTAACAAAATACAATTAATCGCTAATAATATTGAGTATTAGTTCACTATGAAAAATTGAATAGTAATTGTTAATGTTCTAACAATTTTGCTGTTCCTTTCTAATGAATATTGTACAAGCGCTTGTACATTTAATTAGTACTATCTAATTAAAGTATATTGCTTCATATTGTTAAAAACAACAAAATTGCCCTTAAATATTGGCAATTTTGTTGTTTTTCTTTCAATTTACAAAAATATGTACGTACATATTTTTGTACTATTAATTTACCAATTTGGCTCAATTATTTTTTCAATAACACCTTTTTGTATTCTACTAAATTCACTTAAATCTATATATTTCCTTAACACTTTATCACAAAACTCATCATCACTTCTTACAATCATTACTGCGGTTGACAAATCTTCTAATTCAGGTCCAATTTCTAATGGCACAACGTTAAAACCTTCAAATCCAGTTAAGCCCAATTCATCGTAATTCCATAAACTGACATCTATCTTTTCTTTTTTCAAAAATTGAAGTGTTTGACTAAAACGAGTTTTTACTAAAATAACCCCATTTATATCTTTTATTAAATTGTTAATAAGCACAGCATGATCAATAGATTTTGTATCTATTAATATTTTCATTCCAGGTTCTATCTTTGTTTTACTATGATTCCTAAATACCAATGCATGATTAGAATGGTATGATTTTTTACCAAAATTGGCTAGGATTTTTATATTCAAACCACTTTCAATTGCCATATTGGCAGAAAGTTTTGAGCAAATTGCAAATTCACAATTGCCATCTACTACCATTCTGATTCTACTTTCACTTCCTCTTGAATATGCAAAATCGCAATTTAAATCCCTAAGTAAAAGGTTTAATGCTGTAGATAAACCATAAAATGTATATGAAGAAAGGATAGGCAAAACCCCCATTATTCTTTTTCGAGAACTATACTCCTGAAGTGTGGAATAATCTATTTTCCTAATAAAAGTTCCTGAATGCCCTTTTCCTTCTAATTCAATAGCATGCTTTTTTTTAAGAAAAGAAATGGCATTTTGTACAGTACCTCTAGCAACACCATATTTTTCCTGATAGTTACTTATTGGTGTAAGTCTATCTCCAACTTTTAATAACAATAAATCTGTTGCAATTCCTTTTATTACTTTTTCTATTTTTTGATACTCTTTCCCACTCATTTCATAATCCTCCTCTTTTTAATTATATCATTGGTGATTCATGTAAAATAATCTAAAAACATTAGTGAATATATAAGTTTATATAATTTACTGTCTTTTTATAACTATATTGTAAATAAAATTAAACTTGTTTTATTGCATTTTAAATGTAAAATTAACAAGTATATAAAAATAATTCATCGTTAAGGAGTTTTTGTCTATTTCGTTATATTTTCTCTTTCTTGTAATTAAATTATACAATATATTTTAATAAATTAGTTTTTGCATATTTTTATTCTCTTTCTATAATCCCATCATTTAGTTTATAATTAAATACAAGGAGTGATAAAAATGACATTTTCGTTAGATATAAATCAAATACTTCTAATCACTACCAGCGTATTACTGTTATTAATCGTTATTTTATTAATTATCAATAATAGTAAAATAAATAAGCAGTAAAAATTATTAAACATTATTTAAATTATCGTTAATAAACATACATACTAATAATTTTACATATCTTAATTTAAAAAAAGGAGTAGCTTTTTAACCATTTCTGGCTTTTTGAAAAAAAATAACATCATTAAATTAAAATAATTGATACAATCCCAAAAAAGTTATAATTTTATTAGACATGTTTAGAAATAAATGTGTCTGTTTTTTCTTTCTTTTATATTCTTCATTAAGCATAATATTCCGTCTAACTATTGTAACCGTTTTTTTTGGGAAAACTTTAAAATAAAACTGACTCCTTTTAATTGAACTTTATATTCAACCTTCAGGTGTCAGTCAAGAAATAATTATGTTATTTTACGTATCAGCATAAAGTAAATAAAAGATTTTATTCCAGTTCTCTATTCAGCAAAAAAGGTAAATTTGCAGATTTAGCTGCTTGTTCCAGAACATACTGAACATGCAAAGTTATTTCATTATATTTGTGGCAGCTGATGAAATCTTTTTCTCGGTACATTCTTTCAAATTCAATCCATTCATGACATGAAGCACCAAATTCACCATCTATACCATCGGAAAACTTTTTGATTTCACCATCATTTAGTATCATCTCAATTTCTGCTACTCTGCTAGCAGTAGAAGTACAACGCATACAACCTTTTTCTCCCTGTATATTGATATAACAGGGAGCTTTACTATCCTTACTATTAATTAAAGATGCTTTAAACTCTCCGTAATCTAAAACCAAAACACCGCTGGTATCTACGCCCTGATACATATTCGGATAATAATAAACACCAGCAGGTCTTCCAAAAAGTCCTACCGTATAATGAATATTATAGACTCCCAAATCCATCAGTGCGCCTCCAGCCAGTTCTTTATTAAAGGCTGGTAAAACAGTCCCTTCCTTAAACCTGTCATATCTTCTGGAATACTGGGAAAAGTTACCATCAACTATTTTTATCTGCCCTATTTTTTCCATATAGGGTTTGAAATCCAGATAGTTTTTAGCAAATTGAGTGACAATTGCTTCAAATACAAATAGCTTCTTCTCTTTTCCAAGATTGATAAGTTCCTCTGCTTCTTTATAAGTTACACAAAATGGTTTTTCAACAATTACATGCTTTCCTGCCAACAGTGCTCTTTTGGCATAACTGTAATGCAGACTGTTTGGCAGACCGATATAAATAACATCAATGCTTTCATCATTAAAGACTTTCTTTAAGTCGGTAGTATAATAATCAAAATCATTTTCAAACTGTTTTATTTTTTCTTCATGTCTGCCCCAGATAGCTCTTAAATGATAGAAATCATACTGTTTCCAAATAGGAAGAAAATTTGTAACAATAAATCCGGAACCCAGAACACCTAAATTCATCTTCTATATCCTCCTTAAAGTTGAGAAACACCTTTGCAGTAAGTCTGTATAGTATTAAAATCATCATCAAATACAGCTATATCTGCATCATATCCTGGTAAAATTCTTCCCTTTTTATCCGCAATATTCAGCAGTCTGGCAGCATTATAACTTGAGGCATTAATAGCAGTTTCCAAATCCATTTCACATAGCTGTACAGCAATCCTTAAAATATTATTCAGACCCAGGGTAGAGCCCAAGTACATCCCAGTTCCAACCTCTTTGACACTGCCATCCTGAGTGACTTCCGCACAGAAACCACCACAATCAAATATACCAGGCGGCATTCCCTGCAGAGCCAAAGAATCGGTTACTAATATCAGTTTTTCTTTTCCTTTCATCTTTGCCAGGATTTTACAGGCCGGAACTGACACCATTGAATTATCACAAATCAACTCAGCATATAAATTATCATTTAACATGGCAGCACCCACACATCCAGGATCACGGTGTTTTAACGGACTCATACAATTATAAGTATGAGTCATATTCAAAAGACCATGTTTATTTGCTTCATTTATCTGTTCAAATGTTGCTGCAGTATGGGCTGCAGTAGGTATAACATTTAATTTAACAAGATGATCAATAAACTCTGCTGCACCAGGCTTTTCAGGCGCCACTGCACATATTTTAATCAAACCATCAGCCACTTTATGATAACTGTTATATTCATCAATATCCGGATTAATAATGTATTTTATATCCATACCGCCGACATATTCTGTTCCTAAAAATGGACCTTCCAGATATATGCCCAGTATTTCTGCTCCACTGTATCCGTCATTAACGACATTTACAACATTTTCTATTGATTTTATCTGTGTCTGATGACTGCATGAAAAAGTTGTTACAAGCAATGAAGTTGTCCCAAACTTTGTAACACCTTTGACCCATGTTTTTATTCCCTGCTCATCAGTATCGATTGCATCGCAACCAAATCCTCCATGAGTATGAATATCAATAAGACCTGGAATAATCATATGGTTATTGTAATCCACATCAGCTTTGCTATCATAAGGAAGCCATTTGGCAACCTTGCCATTTTCGATAAGTAAAGCTGCTGGGGAGAAAGTACTTTCTCCCCAAACTCTTTTACTTTTAATAATCATCAGTTCTATAGAACTCCGATATAAGTCAACAGAACACCTACTACTAAGGCAGAAATCATCAGTACTACTGGTTTAATATTTTTCTTTAATAATTTAGACATTATATACACTGTCAATAATGGAACCATACTTGGCAATAATGAATCTAAAAACTCCTGAACACTAATTGCCATATCACCAGCAGTAATTACTAATGGTGTTGATACCCAGACCATAGAACTGGTCATACCGCCGATTACCATCAATCCGACAATGCCAGCAGCAATTGACAGGTTTTCAAGTAAATTATATTGTGATAATTTTGAAACAAAGTTCATACCTAATTCATATGACTTATGAGCTCCATAATAACGTGTAAATACAGCAGGTACATTAAATATTATCAAAAATACCAGTGGTGCGGCAACATTACCCTGAACACCTAACGAACAAGCAACACCAGCTGCTACAGTACGCAGAATACCCCAGAAAATTGAATCACCTATACCAGCCAGTGGACCCATGAATGCTGAACGGACTGCACCGATTGATGCTGGGTCCATCGTGTCTCTGTTACGAGAATATTCTTCTTCCATCGCTAAAGTAATACCCATGTTGATAGGAGCACACTGAGGTGTAGTCTGGAACATTACACAGTTACGAGACATAGCTTCAGCTAAGGCTTCTTTGTCATCGCCATAGATTTTTCTCAGTGCTGGAATAAGAGCATAACCGAAACCGGTACCCTGAAATTTTTCATAGTTATATGAAGCTTCCAATGTAAAGGCACGCCAGAACATATTGTTGATTTCTTTTTTTGTCAGCATTGGCTTTGAATCAGCAGGTGCTGAAAAATCTGGTAGCTCCGTTGAACCAAGAGTGAAATATAAAACAGCAACTGAAGCACCCAAAATAGCAATCGCAATAGTATCCAAACCTAAATATGCTGCAAGCACAAAACCAATGAAGAAGAAGGCAGCAATCTTTTTGTTCCAGATAGAATTCAATAAAATCGCAAATCCAAGTGCAGGTAATAGTTTTGTTCCAGCAGAAATACCATCCATTAACCAAGCTGGTAAACTGTTAAAGAAATTTTCAACCAATGTTGATCCTAAGTTTACACAGATAACAGTAGAAACAAAATACAGTAAACTCCAAAGACCAAATGCACACCAGTGATATCTCTCGTATTTTTTGTAATCCCCTTCTTTAGCTGCTTTGTCCATACCTGAAACAAAAACCTGAACTAAAATGTAATGCAGGTTGTCCAGCATTGAATAAAGTACCCCAAATGGTACTGCTAGGGCTAATGCTGCTTCCAATCCTGCACCTGACTGCATTGCGATTGCTACCGCAACACATCCAGCAAGTGTAACAACTGGTACAGCTCCGCCAATTGACATCTGTCCCATAAATATCAATTCAATTGAGCTGCCCATAATAACTCCTGTTGGTAAGTCACCATAGACTAAACCAACTAAAGCACCCAATACAACCGGTCTTTGTATCATACTGGTACCAGTAAGATAATCACATAAACCAATTACGGAAATTAATCCAACTAAAATCGACTGTAACATATTATCCTCCTTATTTATTTAACAGTTTTTTTATTAATGTCTTCGACTCATCAGGTGTTCTGCGAATTTCTAATTCTACCCCTTTGTCAAGCAGATATTTGCAGATTTCAATATCCTCAGATGTCAAAGATATAGCTGGTGCGTAACGAGCTGAATCAGCTCTTTCTCTCAAGTTGCCAAAATTGAGCGATGGTAAATCAAGTTCATCAAAAATTCTTTTAGCATCAAGTAAATTATTGATGATGACCATGACCCTTCTTGTTGTTTCCATTTGTTCCCTCATATATGCAATACCATCAGCTACAGAAATAATTTTTAGTTCAACGCCAATAGGTTTTGCCAGCCCTAAAGTCATTTTCAGAAACTCATCATTTACAACCTTATCGTTAACAATTACAACCGTATGAATTGAATAGGTTTGTGTCCATAACAGCGCTACCTGCCCATGTAACAGACGGTCATCAATTCTAATAACACTTATCATTTATTTTCCCTCCTATAATTCTTTCATATTAAAGAAGTGTACCTGTTTTTTTCCATTTTCAATGCATTCTTTAATAATGTCTTCATTGATGTCATCATCATTCATTAAAGCTAACTCAAGAATCATTGAAAGATTAAAATCCGTTATTATGTAAGCATCTTTCCCACGCAATGCTGTCATTACTTCTCTATTAACTGAGCCATAACAAATATCAGTGAAAACCAATAACTTTTCATCTGAATTTTCTACAATATCGGTAATGGTCTGTTCAATTGATTCACTTTCTGGTTTATAGCAGTCAACTACAAAAAACTTTCTTCTATCACCAATAATAAAATTGATTGTATCAAAAGTACCTGATGCCATTGATCCGTGTGTTGCAATAATGAATATCATACAATCTGATCTCTTTTATTCTATTTATATTATATTTTTCTTTAAAACCTTCTTCAAATCTATTTTTTCACTATCAATAGTGAAAGTTGATTAGCCAAATCTATGCACCTCATTAAATTTTCATAGGTTGGATTTTTACGATACTCTAATACAAGTTCATCGTTTTTTAACCACCTGGTCATAAAGTCCATCAGTAAAATAAACTGTCTTGCTTGGCTAATATTACAGTCAGCATAAATAATCGTCTGTATCAAATTTTTATCGATAACTATCTGTTTTCTCAAATTGAAAATTCTTACAAATGATTTATCAGGATGACTTTTAGTGCATAATAATGCACATCCGTTTCCTAATTCTGTAATTGAATAATCACCAATCACATCTTTATCATCTTCTTTATTTTCAGATAATAAATTGTTAATCTCACTAATTAGTTCACTTTCATACGAGCATTGAAGATTATCATAAACATTATTTTCATCAAGAAGTGATTTATAAAACTCATTTCCAATCAGCGATTTTTCAATTAAAACCGAAAGTCTATCAGGATCATAATAATTAAAGTTCTTCAAAATCAGAACTGGAATATTTTTTATTTGTGGCAGTCCTGTTGAAGAAATTATTATATCATATTGACTTTCATCAATATTATCCAATTCAGTAACATCTAATAACCTGATTTCATCGTTATTACCTTTCCTAGCAAAGTTTATTTTACTGTAAAGTATTATTCCTTCCGGTCTGCCAGTTCCTGTGATAACTGCTATTGTTAATCCTTCACTCATTCTTTTCCTGCTCAAAGCTAAAGAAAAATACAGTGCTAAGTAACCTTCCTCATTTTCATCAACAAAAACTGAGAACTCTTTTTCAATATCAAAAATTATTCTTCTAGCAAAAATGGTAGCCACCAAATTTTCTTTCACAGCATTGCCTGATTCATAGTTTCTTAATGGAAAACCTATTTCAAGTCTTTCAATCATTGCACTGACATGTACTAAAACATAGTCATAAATTGTCTGATCCTGAACTATATCAACACCATACTGTTCTTTAATTTCCTGCATTGTCTTATTAATAACCATTCTTAAACGGGTATGTTTTAAAGTATCATCATTTAATGAATGTTTTACATTTATTCTTTTACTTTTAAGATGCAGACTAAAATAAATCGCTTCCGATTGTGGTAGCACTATTCCAAATGATTCAGCTAACCTGTCTGCCAAGGCTTTCCCAGCCTTTTCTTCCAACGTTCCTTTAATTTTGTCCGCTATCTCATCTGAAATTTTAGCATAGTCAAACAACATCCATCTTCTTAAGGCGATCATGATATGAATAGTAAAATTTTCTACCGAATACGCTGAAATCTGTATTGAATAATCTTTTAAGACTCCTAATAGAATCGCTTTTATTCTTTTTATTTCCACTTTAAGTGAAGTTTCAGGAAACATCAGATTGTCTTCAGCCTGAATTTTATCATTAAAGTAATTGTGAAAGAAAAACTCAGCGATACAGATTCTTTTGTAGATTTCTGAACCAGCTAATAGTATTGAATTATGCTGATTATATTGAAGAAATAGCTTGTAACGCTTTAAAATAATCTCAACCTTTTTCAGACAGGAGTATAGAGTCGGTTTTTCCACATACATTTCATCTGCTAGATCATCCATATCTACTGGAAAATCCACGGACAGAAGTTTCATAATTATATAATTAATTCGTTCTTCAGAAGTCTGAGGAATACGTTTCTTTTCTTCTCTGTATTTTGTCTTGAGATGATCATCAAGTAAAGAAAACTTCTCTTCATCAAATACCTCTAGGCTATATCCCTGACCCTGCTTGGCAATTATTTTCCCACCATATTTCTGTAAGACTGAAGATAATCTTCTGATATCTGATTTGATTGTACGTGAAGAAACGCCAGTAATAAATGCCAGCTGTTCACTTGTTATGGGCTTGTTGCTGTCTTTAATTTCCAGCAAAATTCTCAAAATTCTGTTATTTAATCCAATCATACTAATCTAACAGCTGCCATGCCTTTTCCCAGAGTTCTGGCAGATATTGTTTATTTGCTTGCAATAAATCATAGAGCAATGGTTTTACAATACTGACATCAGTGATTGTTCTGTTTAACGCAAACCCCTGAACACATTTTTTCAGATTATTTTCCAACACCCCGTCAACACACAGTCTCTCACAGGCATACTGATTTTCAATCATACCTTTATAGAAAATATCTACTTCACCAAAATACAGTTTTTCAACACCTGAAAAAGTCACTATACAAGGAATTTCAACAATTGCATCTCTGTCAATGTTGGGAATTGCTCCATCATTAACTACCGGAATTAAAAATTGGGTATTTCTTTTCGGATGTAAAGTTGCTTCAATAAAATCAAAAATATATTCTCCATGCACTTTGCTATCTAAACCGCTTCCCTTAATTGTGTTATTTTCAATAATCTGCTGGCACATTTTTTCTACTCCTGCCTGTTTTTTATCTTTTACAGAGTTTGCTCTAGTATAATCAGGATTTGATTCTTTAACAATTTCATTCATATAAAAATAATACTCAAAATATGTCGAAGGTATATATCCTCCTAAATCTTTCAGCATTTTACCCAACCTTTTGAAAGTTGCTACCCAATCCGCATCATTTTTCAATTCATCAGGGACCACATTTTCAGATGTCAGTTTTTTAATTATCTCAGGCATCCTATCTTTTCCAGTTGAATCATAAATATTGGTAAACCAGCCAAAATGATTCAACCCAAAATATCTGGGAACTAATTCACCTTTTTTCAGATTCAAAGCTGATTCAAAGGCATCGAGCATCAGTATTGTCATATCACATAAATAAACAAGCCTCTTATCATCACGATAATATCTCCTTGTTGCTTCAGCCAACATACTAGCTGGATTGCCAAAATTGATAATCCAGCTGTCCTTTGAATACTTTCTGGCAGCATCTACTATTTCTAGTGTATCAGCAATTGAACGCATTCCGTACATCAGACCACCTGCTCCACAGGTCTCCTGACCAATACAGCCATGTTTCAAAGGTATTTTTTCATCCGCTTCTCGCATATCAAGTCCACCTGTTCTAATCTGAACAAGTATATAATCTACATCTTTAACAGCTTCATCCAGTGTCTGCGCAACTTTAATTTCACACTCAGGATAAATTTCATTAAACATTACTTCAGCTGCCTGATAACGTAAAAATTGCCTTTTTTCATCAATATCATAAAGATAAACCCTATTTAAAGGAAAAACTTCTTTCTTTTGACATAGGGTATGTAATAAAGGCAATGTGTACAGACTACCTCCTCCAATAACAGCTAATTTATATGACATAATATTACCTCCGATATTTACTGGCGCTAATAATATTTATTCCTTGATTCTTCAGCTTTATTCTACTGTTTCAATATTTAAAATTTCCATTATTTATTAACTTAGCAAAACAAAAATATTTTTTTCTATTTATATTATAAACCACAATAATTAAAAACTTCAATTAAACTACTTTACGTTATTTGAATCAATAGTAACTACTCTTAATTTTGAAATTTTACGCTTAATTAACGGACGATATACCTAGACATTTTAAACACCATTGAATAAACAATAATTTTTAGTATCGTTATAATTGACTCTAAAATCAAACCACTTTGATATTCCAATCATAATTAGTATTTTTTCATTGTCATCGGTATCGGCAAATCCTTTAAGAAATACCATTAACGAAAGATACCTATTTATATACTTAATAGCGACACTTTTATAGTAAGCCAACATTTTCTTTATTAAACTGTGAATATAACTAACCATATTTAAATGTTCTACCTTATTACGAGAAGTGTGTGTCTTTAAATTAACCAACTTACTTTCGCTTGCTTCAGCTAGTTAGTTGTAACAGAATAAACCATCACTATAAATAACGGATTTATTAAAGATTCTTATTAGCTAAATGTAGTGAAATATCTTTATTAGTTGGTTTTCTGTTAATTGAGCTGATTTTTAATAATTCCTATTGTCTCATATGTTATGTACCTCTTTCAGTAATAAAATACTTTATTTTTAACTTTATTGATGGAGGGCGTTTTATGTATATAAGTATATTATCGGTTAATTAAGCTTTTTTTTATTATCTTTCTATAATCCCATCATTTAGTTTATAATTAAATACAAGGAGTGATAAAAATGCCATTTTCGTTAGATATAAATCAAATACTTCTAATCACTATCAGCGTATTACTGTTATTAATCGTTATTTTATTAATTGTCAATAATAGTAAAATAAATAAGCAGGAAAAATTAATTGATAGTAGATTAGATAAATATCTGATAGATATTAACAACAATACTAATTCTTCATTAAATACCCTAGCAAACAATCTTTTCAATTATCTGCAGGCTAATAATAATGTCCAAATTGAAAGAATTGAAAATTCTAGCAGAAACATTAATGAAGGATTAAAATCTTTATCCAACTATCTTTTAGAATCCCAAAAACAAAATAATGCTCATCAACTAAATAAACTGGAAACAATTAATAAAACTCTAACTTCTAATGCTTTAATTGAAGAACAAAAACTGGATAATTTAAGAACAACAATAGAAACTAATCTAAACAGTATTAGACAGGACAATAATAAGCAACTAGAACAAATGAGAAAAACAGTTGATGAAAAACTTCAAGAAACTCTGGAAACTAAATTAAGCCAATCATTTAAAACTGTTTCCCAACAATTAGAAAACGTTTATAAGGGACTAGGAGAAATGAGAACTTTAGCTACTGGAGTTGGCGATTTAAAAAGAGTTTTAACCAATGTTAAAACTAAAGGAATTTTAGGTGAAATCCAACTGTCAGCTATTATTAAAGATATTTTAAATAGCTCACAGTATGAGGAAAATATCAACACTAATCCTGATAGTAATGAAAAAGTAGAATTTGCGATTAAACTTCCTTCAACTGATGATAGTTTTATCTATTTGCCAGTTGACTCAAAATTCCCTTCTAGAGATTATATCGCCATTCAAAATGCCCTTGAAACTGGTGATAAAGAAGAAATTGAAAATGCTCGAAAACAACTTATCAACACTTTAAAAATACAAGCTAAAACGATTAGAGATAAATATATTAGTGTGCCTCACACTACTGAGTTTGCGATAATGTTTTTACCGACCGAAGGATTATATTCTGAAGCATGTAATCTTAATATGCTAGAAGTTTTACAAAGACAATATAAAGTTACCATTACTGGTCCTAGTACCTTTGCGGCTTTATTAAACTCTTTGCAGATGGGCTTTAAAACATTGGCTATCCAAAAAAGAAGTAGCGAAGTTTGGAACCTGCTTGGATCAGTGAAAACTGAATTTGAAAAATTTGAAGGAGTCTTAAATAATGCCCAGCAATATATTCAAAAAACTTCTGATGAGTTGGATAGTCTGGTTGGAACCAGGACTAAAGCTATCAATAGACATTTAAAAAATATTCAATCAAGTAATATTCCACTTAGTGAATTTAATCAAATAGAAAATAAGGAGGTAGAATAAAATGTGTGTTTTCTGTTCAATTATAAAAGGTGATATCCCAACAAACTTAGTTTATGAAGATGATGTTGTTATAGCAATACTGGATATTTCTCAAGCAACAAAAGGTCATACCCTAGTTATTCCAAAAAAACACTACGTTAACATCTATGATGTTGAAGAAGAAACTCTGAAACATATGATTGCAGTATGTAAAAAAATGGCTATCTTACTTACTGATAGACTAAATGCTGATGGTTGCAATATCGTTTCTAATAATAATGAAGCTGCAGGTCAAGCAGTGGGGCATATCCATTTCCATGTTATTCCTAGATATGTAGGTGACGACTATTATATCCGTGGCCAAGTACATGATTATGATTTAAAAGAAATATTAGCTAAGATTACAAAATAAGACCTTTATTTAGGTCTTACTTAACTTTTATTTACCATATATTGGATATTTTTCTGTAAGAGCAATTACTTGTTTAATTAATTGCTCTTTTTTATCCTGAAAATCTTCTTTAGTAGCTTCAACGATTAATTTACCAACTAAATAACAGTCTTCTTCTGTAAAACCTCTAGTTGTTACAGTTGGTGATCCTATTCTAATTCCAGAAGTAACAAATGGTTTTTCAGGGTCAAATGGAATAACGTTTTTATTAACCGTTATATAAATTTCATCTAATCTTTTTTCCATTTCTTTTCCTGTAATATTAGCTTTTCTTAAATCAATTAACACCAAATGATTGTCGGTTCCTCCACTTACCAAATCTAAACCACCATCAACAATAGCTTTAGCCATTGCTTTAGCATTGGCAACTATTCGTTTTTGATAATCGACAAACTCATCAGTTAAGGCTTCTTTAAAGGAAATGGCCTTAGCAGCAATTACATGTTCAAGTGGGCCACCTTGAGTCCCAGGAAAAATAGCGGCATTAATCTTACTGGCAATTTCTGCATCATTGCATAAAATCAAACCACCTCTAGGACCTCTCAATGTTTTATGGCTTGTAGTAGTAACTACATCAGCATAGCCAATTGGAGTAGGATGAACTTTTGCAGCTACCAGTCCTGCAATATGAGCCATATCCACCATCAGGTATGCTCCTACACTATGAGCAATTTCAGCCATTTTCTTAAAATCAATAATTCTAGGATATGAACTGGCACCAGCTATTATCATTTTTGGTTTACACTGTTTTGCGATTTCCTCAACTTTTTGATAATCAATCTGGCAAGTCTTTTTGTCGACTCCATAAAAAACAACATTATAATTTTTACCTGAGAAATTGAATGGTGAACCATGAGTCAAATGTCCGCCATTATCCAAAGACATACCCATAATGGTATCGCCTACTTCACATAAGGCATGATATACCGCAAAATTTGCTTGAGAGCCTGAGTGAGGTTGTACATTAGCATACTTACATCCGAACAATTGTTTTGCTCTTTCGATAGCTAAAGTTTCAATTTCATCAACTACATAACAGCCACCATAATATCTTTTGTTCGGATAGCCTTCAGCATACTTATTAGTTAATACTGATCCTGTTGCCATTAAAACTGCTTCAGAAACAATGTTTTCCGAAGCTATCAGTTCAATATTACGATTTTGTCTTTCTAATTCTTTCTTAATTGCCTCAGCTATTTGCTGGTCCTCTTTAGCAATTACCTCAATCATCCTAGTTATCATAAACCCTCCAACATCTATAAAAGAAGTTACTAGTTAACTTCTTTAACTTCTGTACTTTCTTCAGTGTTTTCTTTTTCTTCGATTGTATTAATTAAGATATTTCCTCTTAAAGTGTTAAAAATAAAAACTTTACCTTCTTTAGAGCTATCAGAAATTAAACTATTGCTTTTTTCAACTGTTTCAATTTCATTAACTAGATTTGTTTCATATATATAACCGTTGTTTAGTTTTAATTGACCATAAGTTGTAGCTACTTCAAATTTAAATGCCTCAACACTTTCCATAAGTAAAAACTCAAAATCACCTGAGACAACAGAACCATTAAATCTATTGAAAGTTGTACCAGACATTTTAATATCTCCAGTATTGCATGAAACTATAATGCTATTGCAATTAACATTACTCATTATAAAATCACCAGTAATATTATTAAAGTTAATATTTCTAGCATCTACATCACTGATTGAAAAACTACCAATAATAGTTTTAACATTAACATCAATTATGCAATCTTGTGGCAAATAAATTGTTACAACAGCTACATTTCTATCTGGTTGGAAAAGTAAAGAATCAAAGTTTTCAACTTTTTCAATAAATTCCATATTTAAAACTTTTTGTTCTAATTTAAAAGTGTTTGAATTATCCACTTTTTGATAATATGAAACCTTAATCTTTTCATTGTTGCTTGGTTTAATCACAACACTATGATTAATAGAATCAATATAGATAGAATTGATTTCTTCATTTTCATATTCTTGGAAAATTTCCAAATATGCTGAGTATGATTTGGCACTAGGAAAATAATACTTACCGTATGCGTAAGATGTACCTAAGATTAAAACTAATAGCAAAACTATAATCAAAAATAAGCCGTTTTGTTTTCTCATGTTCTAATTATAGCACTAATAACAAAAAACAAAATAGCCATTTCTAATTTTTGAAAAACGAAAATAAAACCTACGCTTGATTTACGATAACTGTTATTTTATTTATTAAATAAAAAAAGATGGCCTTCCAAACATAGGAGTTCATCTTGTATATCTTTGTTTTTAAATAGTGTCACTGTCGTGTCTTATACTTTATTGTTTTCATAGTTTTAATAACCGACAATGGCACTTATAAAACTTAATTATTTGCTTTTTCTAAAATTACTATCAATCTGTTTAATCCACCACCATAGCAAGTGACTAAAGCAAGATCTCCAGGTTGCCACCAAGCCTTATATTCTTGTGCAGAAAATTTAGTCTTATAAATTTTAACAACATTATATAACTCACCATTAACAGTAACTGTATCCGTCATTTTTACTTTTGGCAACCAACTAAACACTCCCGGATTATGTCCAAGCAAAACATTACCTTTATAATAGACAACATATCCAGCATCTAATTTTTTAACCATCTCATCATAGTTTTTATATGAACGATAATTAACTTTCCAATTAACTGATGTATTTGAACTGGAACTAACCGTTTTTTTCCATTTACTTGTTAGATTTATATCTCCATGTGTCATATTATCAATAGCTATTATTTTCTCGCCATCTAAATACCAGCCTTCAAATTTGTATCCCGATTTGGTTGGATTTGTTAGTGTTGCGCCTTCACCATATCTATAAGTATCACCTATCACTCCATCATAAATAATATTATATTCTTTACCTTGCCATTTACTATATAGAATGATATTTCCACTTGGTTTAATCAACATATTCGGATATTGATTCCCACTAATATCAAAATATCCCAAAAAATATTCATATGGATGATTTTCTTCTGAAGGTTTATCTAAAGAAACATTTTCTCCGTAAGTATACTTATTACTATATCGGTTTTCACCATCAATGTAAGTAACCGTATAAGTTTTTGGTATGTACACTGGTCTATATGTATCAAAAGGTTTTAAAGTCACTACTAATTGATCTATTGTAAAATTTTCGTATACCATGTTTTGATATTTTATTTCATCATTTAAACTCACATTAAATACTTCTTTTGTTTCTATCCCTGTTTCAGGATTAACCTGGATAACCGTTATTGGATAGACTTCTAACTGTGGAGAAACAACTCCACTTACTGTGAGGGTTAGAAATAATCCTAATACTAATTTCTTAAACATATTTATAACTCTCCTTTTTTATCAAGTTTATTTTTTATAAGATTTCTTTAAATATAAAATATCATTTCTCAACACTTATATTCTGTGATAACATCACTTAACCTGCCTAACTCTGTGATGATATCACCAAAATTAACCTAATATAAAAATAAATGAGTTATAAAACTTAAATATCTTCATTTTCTTTTTAGAAGTTGTGATGAAAACAAAACCTGATTAGTCTTTAAAAAAGAGGAAGTTAAATTTCTTCCTCTTTATTACCATGGTGAATTATCATTTTCTGGATGTCCTATCATAGGATATCTTCCTAATTCTGGTCTTTTAATTTCTTTGTGTTTTTTTACATATTCAAATAAAGTATCGTAAATAGGAACATTAGTATTTTTCCAATCAATTTGATTAGTTATTTTTCCAGTTTCATTTCCTCCAGAAGCCATATATGCACTAGTAGTAACTGTATACTTTTTTTCTAAATCAATAGAACTACCATCTTCTAAAGTTATACTTACTACTTTTGAAAAGGCAGGTTTAGTATTATCTATTTTTACCTTCATGCCAGAAAACATGATATTGGCATTATTACCAAATCTTTTAGGGTCAAGAACTAACTCAAATAGATTCCAAATTTGTTTTCCTGTCATAAAGCCCTGATGAAGTGGGTCATTAAATCCCATTGCTTTAGAAATAGTAAATCTGGTAATATCCCCTTTAGAGATTTTGCGTCCACAGCTTGTACAGTTAAAATAAACAATATCTGTTTTGGTATATTCTCTGACCGCATCAGTAATCAAATTAGCCATTGGTGATTCTACCGACAAACGCATAGGTATATCTTCTGTTGCAATAGCTAATACTTCCGAAAAATAATACTCATAAGGAGCGGTTACTCTATCTACAAATTTTTGAATGTTTTTATCAGCTTCAAAATTGCCATTTAAGACATCGATAACTGTACATTTTTTATCAACAACTTTTCTAGTTTCAGTATCAAAAGTAAGGGTAATATGAGGAAGTGATTTACCACCAAATCCACCTTTGGTAACAGCACAATCCATTACTACTCTAGCATAGTCTCCTGGGATATGACCGCCAATCATAACATCAGGTTTTAAATCGCTAATTTGTTTTAATACCTCAATTAATTCTCCAGATTCACTATCTTCTGTAAAATAAAAAGGAAAGTGAGTTAAACAGATAATTACTTCTGCTCCATCATCTCTTGCTTCAGTGATATATTTTCTTAGTGCTTCAACTTGACTTGAAACTTTAAAAGAAGCAAAATAATTAGAATCAACCATATACTGAGTATATTCAGTTGTCACTCCAATAATTCCATATTTAATACCATTTTTTTCTAAAACTACATATGGTTTTACCCCTTTAATAAAATCGTTTGTTTCCTTGACTAAAATATTGGCACACAAAATTGGAAACTTATCTTTTATATAGTCAATATTTTCTTCCAACTGCTTTAATCCTCTATCAAACTCATGATTCCCTAAGACCATGCAATCTGTTTTAATTAAATCTAATCCTTCAAACACTTCCTTACCATGCCATAAAATACGATTGATGTTATCGCCAGCATCCAAAAGCAAAGTATTATCTCTATTTTTACTTCTAACAGACTCAATAGCACTGTAAAACTTAGCCAATCCTGGAGCATTTTCATATTCTTTAAATTCTCCACCATAATCTGCATGATTTAAAATATCTATCTTAATTAATGCCATATCAACCCTTTAAACCTCCTCGAGAAACACCAGTTACAATACTCTTTCTTGCAAACAAGAACAAGATAATCATTGGCAAGACCACAATTGTTGCTCCAGCCATTAATCTTTCATACCGTATTCCAGTTTCATTAGTAAAGGCAAATAAACCAAATGGTAACGTTCTGTTTTCAGTAGAATTAATTACTAAAATCGACCATAAGAAACTATTCCAACAAGCTATAGCATTAAGTAAAGCGATAGTGACTAAAGATGGTTTAGCAATAGGAACTAATATTTCCCATAAAAATTGCCAATCAGATGCTCCATCAATTTTAGCTGAATGATATAAACTATCAGGAACTGACATAAAGAAATTTCTTAGTATATAAGTATAGAAAATACTTGAAGTAAACGGGATAATTAAAGCAATTATTGTATCATATAAACCTAACTTAACAATTGTTGAATAGTTAGTTATTATTAGCATTTCAAAAGGAATCATCATCATAGCCACCAAAGCAGCAAAGATAATATCTCTACCTGGAAATCTCATCTTTGAAAAAGCAAAAGCAGCTAGTATGGTATTAAACATTGTAATTGTGACACAGAAAATCGTAACAATTACTGAGTTTTTAAAATACTTTAAAAATGGTGCGGTTTTTAAAGCATAAACATAGTTATCCAAAGTTGCTTTAGCTGGAAAAATAGTTGGTGGAACTTTATTGGCTTCAAAGCCTGTCTTTAAAGAAGTAATAATCATCCAAAAGAAAGGAAAAAACATAATAAAGGCTCCGATTGCTAAGATAAGATAAAGTATAATCTTTTTATTTCTTTCTGTATTTTTCATTGTCGTTCTCCCTTCTAGTAATAATCATATTTTTTCTGAATTCTATTTTGCACCATGGTAAATAATAAAATGATGGCAAATAAAACTATGGCACTTGCTGCAGCATAGCCCAACTTCAACTTAGTATAGAATTGTTCATATAAATAAAAGATAACTGTGTATAAGTTATATGCTGGTCCTGGTTTACCCCCAAAAAGCATATACAAGGCATCAAATACTTTAAATGATGAAATCATATTGACAATTGCTACCAATCCAATAGTAGGAGCTAAAAGTGGAACGGTAATATTAAAGAATATATCAATAGTTTTTGCTCCATCAACTTTTGCGGCAGTGTAGTATTGTGGGTCAATATTTTGAAGTCCTGCCAAAAGTAAAATAATCGTAAATGGCAACATACTCCAAACACCGTAAATACATAAACTTATCATCGAATATTGAGGATTATTTAAAAAATTAATAGCATCGACATCAAATAAAGATAGTAGATAGTTTAATATTCCATAATCATAGTTAAAAAGCCAGCGCCAAACTAAACCAATAGCAGCACTTGAAGTAACCATTGGCATAAAATATGCTGTTTGAAATAATCCTTGCAGTTTTTCAACACTGTTTAACATAACCGCAATTAGAATTGAAATTACCAGTGAAATACTAACAACGACTAAAACATATTGCGTTGTATTAATTATCGCTTTGATAAATGTCGGATCAGAAAAAATCTTTTGGTAATTTCCTAACCCCCAACCAGAAAAAGTATCAGATATAACCTTATAGTCTTCTTTAAAACTAATAGCAACAGCATTGAAAAATGGATACACAGTAAAAACCAATATTCCTAATATAAAAGGCAATAGATAGATAGCTGGTTTTAAAAAGGTTTTCGCAGTAACCTTTTCATCACTTTTATATTTTTTAACTCTTTTAAATTTACTCATAGTATCTTTCTCCTGTTAATTCATCAAACAAGAAAACACCTTCTGTTTTAAAACCAATATTTAAATTATCCCCGATTTTAATTGGTTTAGTAGCATCAATATATCCTCTAAGATTATATGAACCAATTTTTAAATTAACTAGGGTATCTTTACCTGATAAATAAGATTCAACCACCTTAGTTTTAATATCATCTTTATCATTGAAGGTAATAGCTTCAGCTCTAGAAGCCAAAACTACTCTGGAGCCTTCTTCCACTTGCCATTTATGATTAGTTTTAATGATTTGATTATCACCATCAACTTTAATTCCACCTTTAGTATAAACACCATGTAATTGATTAATTGTCGGAGAACCAATAAAATCAGCAACAAAGAGATTGGCAGGTTGATTGTAGAGATTTCTAGTTTTGTCATATTGCTGCATTTCACCAAGTTTCATCAACATAATGTAATCTGAAATAGCACTAGCTTCCTCTTGATCGTGAGTAACAAAGAAAGTAGTAACACCTGATTCTCTTTGAATTCTTCTAATTTCTTCTCTCATCTCTACACGAAGTTTAGCGTCCAAATTACTCAACGGTTCGTCAAGTAACAACAACTTAGGATTTTTTACTAAGGCTCTGGCAATAGCGACACGTTGTTGTTGGCCTCCACTTAACTCTTTAGGTTTTCGGTTTAAATATTCTTCAATATGAACCATTTTAGCAAACTCTTTAGCTCTTTCAATTCTTTCTGCTTTTGAAACTTTTTTTATTTTTAATGGGAAACAAATATTTTCCAGTACTGTCATATGTGGATAAAGTGCATAATTTTGAAAAACTAAACCAACTTCTCTTTTATCGGGAGTTAAATCAGTAACATCTTTTTCATCGAAAAATATTTGGCCTTCCGTTACTGGCAAAATTCCTGATAACATATTCAACATAGTTGTTTTACCACAACCTGAAGGTCCTAAAAGAGCGATTAGTTTGCCACTTTCAAACTCAGCAGTTAAACTATTAACTGCTATTACTTCACCAAACCTTTTAGTCAAGTTTTTTACTTTTACTCTCATTTTATTATTCCCCCAAATGTTATTTCCATATTTTAAGCGTTAAAAAAATAACGTTTTTTTCAACTTTATTTATAAGTAACCACACCTTAAAAAGGTGTGGTTACGATTTTATTTTGTTATTGATTTAATTCTGCATTTGCAGCAGCAATCATGTCATCCAATGCAGTTTTTGGATCTACATTATTTAAACATGCTTCAGAAATCATTTTATCAATTGCTGTACGAACACCAGCTGAACCCTTAATAGCATTTAACCAGTTGATAAAATCTTTACTAGCATATAATGCTTCAGCAGCAATATTTGTGTTGATATAATCTTGATATGCTTCAGTTTCCATACCTGAAATATAAGCAGGAAGTGCCCCGAAATTAATTGCCCATCTAGCTGTCATTTCAGTTGAAGTGAACCATTTTAAGAAAGTGTAAGCTGCTTTGGCCTTAGCTTCAGTAGATTTAAAGCAAACAAATCCACCGCCCCAGCTTGAAGAATATAAAACATCTCCTGCTTGAGGAATTGGAGCACATCCAACTTCAAATGCTCCACCATTCATAGTAGCATAACCAACACCAGCACTTGAGCCAATATAACTAGCTACAGCACCTGAACAGAATGGACCTGAAAGATAGTAGTCATCACCAGGTAAACGGAAGATACCTTCTTTAATACAATCAGCTAGCCAAGTTAATTGTTCTAAAGCAACATCATAATCCAAATCCATCTGTTTTGTTTTAGCATTGATATAACCTGAACCATTTTGAATTAATAAACCTTGGAATGTGTCAATAGCACTATCAGTACCAAAACCAGGTTTGCCAGTTTTTTGATAGATAATACGACTTACTTCTTCTAACTCTTCCCACGTTTTTGGAACTTCAAGATTTAACTCTTCAAACAAAGTCTTATTGTAGTAGAATACTTCAGAAGTACAAATATTAGGAATCATGTAAATGGCACCATCACCCCATTGAGTAATTTCACCATAAACAAAACCAGTTAAATTTTCTTTGAAATTAGGAATACCAATAGTTGCATCATTAATATAAGGCGCAAAGTCTACCAATAAATCTTCATCAATGTAGTCAGCAACATTTGTTGGGAAACGACTACAAATATCTGGTCCGACACCATTGCGTAAAGCTTGAAGTAAATTAGCATCATAGTCTTGATAAGGCTGTTGAACTAATACCACTTTTACTTCGTTTTGTGATGCGTTGAATTCATCAACGATACCAGTTAAATATTCGTTATGATGTTCTGTATAAGTATGCCAATATGTAATTTCAACTGGACCTTCATTAACAACCTCAGGTTTTTTACAGCCAACCATACCTACAAGCATCAAAACTGTTAATATAATAGTTAATAGTTTTTTCATTTTTTCTCCCTTCTATTTTCTATTTATATTCCAAAAAAGTTTACTAACTTTTAATGGCTCAAAATTTTATGAAACATCTAATTTTAATATCAATAATCGTTTTGTAAACTACCTGGTTTTTCCTTCTTCTTTATTATTATACCAAATTTCTATTGCATAACAATATTTAATAGTATTATAAGTATTTTTTATAAAAAGATTTTCTAATATAAAAATCCCACATCGATGATGTGAGATTCTATTTTTACAAATCTAATGTTTTATCAATAATATCCCTACACTGATCAAGTAAATTGGCTCCACCAACTATACAGACACTACCCTCTTCATTAACTTTTTTAAACACTTCTTTTATCTTTAAGAAATCTTCTTTAGTAGTAGTTAAAATCTGCGTTCTAACAGCACATTTATCTTGATAAGTTAGCCCAGCAAAATATTCAGCATTGCCTGTACTGATTTTAGTTTTTGCAGTTAAAAGTGGATCGCTATCACCAATAGTACCGATAATATAACTATCTATCCTATCAACATTTTTATAAAAATTATCTAGATAATTGTTAGTTGCTTTATAAACATCAATTGATCTTCTTGGATTTGGATCACGGAATGAATAGAACATTATATTACCTGCTTTACTAGAAACACCACAGCCATAAGCTCCGCCTTTAGCCCTGATTTCATTCCATAAATAATCTAAACCTAAAACTTTATTTACGACCGCTAAATTGCCTTTGATATTTTTGATATTATCTCTAACATTAGCTGTCATTGCTGCATAGCCCACAGGTGATGCTACAGTAATTCCTTCATTTGCCTTAGCCATAACTTCTCTATCCGTTTTTATTATAGGGTTATTATCCTCTTTAATTGCTTTCAGAATATTTTGAGTAACATCTTCTTTTTGAGCACTCATTACACTTAAAGTTAAACGATTTTTAGCGAACACTGAGTTGTAGACATTTTGAAGTTTCTCCAGTTTTTCACTATTAAAGTTAGCAATCAATTCTTTAACATAGTTATAGAAACTATAACCACTCATCACTTCTTTAACAGTCGCAAACTCACTGGCAGATGCCATTGCTCTATTGCCAGCATAGCTATGACCAGCCATTGAAATTTCCATTTCCATCATCGCTTTACCTTGTTTTAGTACATTCAATACTACTTTTTCATCATTAAACAAAAGATTATATAAATGTTCCTTAACAATTTCTAAAGCTTTCTCATTATTGTTATCCAAACAAGAATAAGTAACAGTTGCTAAATGTTTATAGCCATCATTATGCTCATGAGCAACTAAAGTATTAGAAACATTGAAACTACCTAAATAAGTGTTTCTAATTCTTGCTAGCTCACTAGTTGAATGGTTTTTAGATGGTAATTCTGTCATTAACTTAAATACAACAGCTAAATTTTGGCAATCTTCTAAAGACAAGTCTTTAACATTAAAATATAAACCACCATAAGTAATTCCTTCTGCTTCAGGAGCATAACTAATAACTGTTACTTTATCAACTTCAGTAATTTCTTTTTCAATTTCAGCTGGTTTTTCATCAATATCACTCAACTCTAAAGTTGGAAGCATTGCTTTAACTTCAGCTGTATCTTCACTTGATTGCCACTCTACTAACTGTCTATTGAAAGCAACTAAATCTTCAATTTCTTGCTTTGATAATGTTGCTTTATAGTCAGCAAGTTGTTTTTCTAACTCCTTTTGCTTTTGAACTTCAATTGTGGTTGAAGGAACCATTAATACTGAAGCATAGTGAGTTGGATTTAATAAATACTTTTCAATTAACTTTTCAAAGTAATCAGTATCAATCTTTTCTCTTAATGATTTATAAATACTTTCATTACATAAACCATCTAATGGATCTCCACCATAATTCCAGCTACTCAAGGCCAAAATATTATAAATAATTCCCTTAGGAGCATAACCAAAGTCTCTTTCTTTGTTAGTAAACTCCATCTTATTTAAATTAGCAATCAATTCTTCTTTATTTAAACCTTCTTTTACAACCTTTGTTAATACTTCTTTAATAGTTAAAACTATTTCATCATAGTTTTCTTTATTGGTATTATTTGCTAGGATGAAAAGACTAGGTTGTAACAAGAAAGTTTCTACTCCAATCGTTACATTTTCAGCTAAGCCTTTTTCTAAAATTGCCTTAACTAAAACTGATTCATTATTTTCAGCTAAAATATTGGCGATAATCTGAAAAGCTGTACTTACTTCATAATCATCATAATCTGCTAAACCAAAACCAAAAGAAGCCAGTGCTTTATTGTTTATATCGCTATTAGCTGGCACCGCAAACTCCCTTAGCAAGACATCTCTAACAACTGGTTTTTGTTTTTCGATGCTATATATTTCATTACTTTCAGAATACTTATTTAAATATTCATCGTTAATAATTTCCAAAATTTCCTCAACATTCATCTTTCCATCTAAAAAAATCATTGAATTTGTTGGATGATAATACTTACTATGAGCTTCTTTAAAATCTTCGTAAGTCAATTCTGGAATAAAATCTGGATCACCACCAGAAGAATACTGATAACAGTTATCTGAAAATAAGGCATTAAGCAATAACTCATTAACCATACTTTCTGCTGTAGAGTAAGCCCCCTTCATTTCGTTGTAAACAACACCTTTATAAATAATAGGTTCATCTTTATCATTTAATTCATAATGCCAACCTTCTTGTCTAAAAATGTTTTCATTTTTAAGACATAGCGGATTAAAGACCGCATCTAAATAAACTCTCGTTAAGTTTTTAAAATCTTTATCATTTCTTGAACTTACTGGATAAACTGTCTTATCTGGAAAAGTCATCGCATTTAAAAAAGTGTTTAAAGAACTCTTTAATAAATCAACAAACGGTTCCTTTAATGGATACCTTTCTGATCCATTTAAAACTGAGTGTTCTAAAATATGAAATACACCTGTACTATCAGTTGGAATTGTTTTAAAACCAATAGAGAATGTCTTGTTGTCATCATCTCTATCTAAATATAAAAGTTGTGCTTTAGTTTTTATATGAGTTAAATAATAAGCAGTTGCCTTTAACTCTTCACTTTCAACAACCTTCTCTACTTTGAAACCTTTAACAATATCGTTAATTTTCATTTAATAACCTCCCATTAAAAAAATATGTAACCAAAATAAATATATATCATGGCATAAATAATTGAATTGAACCCTACAAAAGATAAGACTTTGTTAAACAGAGGAATTCTAATAAAACCTAAATCAAATAACAAAACTAAAATAAATAATCCTGCTACGACAAATTTCTTAACCCAACCACTTGATTTTTTACTATATGTACTTAAATAGACACCAAAAACAAATAGTAACATCGCCTTTAAAAAATAAATAATAGTGTTACTAAATGGTAAATATGTATCAATTAAAGATAAAACAAAAGAACCTACCAAGATTACAATAAGTGGTATTCCATATCTTTTCATGTTTTCACCTTCCTATACTACTCTTGCGCTATTATAAGCAAAATAAACTGCAGCAACTCGATAACCAAGCGCAAACAATGTATCATAACCACCGGTATAACTGCTTAAATAGTACGCAACATTAAAATCAAAGGCTACCATATCGCAAACAAAAATAGATAATATTGTTAGTGCTGCAGCTAATATTGAAAATTGAATTTGGACTCCCTTGCCAAAGTATTGGATAACATTTCCAATGGCTAGACCAATTGGCAAATAAAGAATTATAAAATATAAATAAAACACTTTTATTAATACAATATTTAAAACCGTCATCAAAAGTGTAATTAGACTACCGAAAATAATAGCCCTCGTAAATCTTTGCCTTCTTGTTAAGGCTGGTTTATTAAACGCTTTAAACATAAAAATACCTCACCAAGAAACATTATACAATAAATATTTATTAAATGTGTAAAATACTTACTTTAAGGACAATAATGTAAAATATTCTACTAGCACAAAAATATGTTTTTTTGAAATATGTGTTGACTTACAACCTTTCAATATGTTAAATTATATAGGCACGAAAGCAACGGAGGTTTAGCTCAGTTGGGAGAGCACCTGCCTTACAAGCAGGGGGTCAGCGGTTCAAGCCCGTTAACCTCCACCATGCCGGATTAGCTCAACTGGTAGAGCAACTGATTTGTAATCAGTAGGTTGTGGGTTCAAGTCCTATATCCGGCACCATTTTTTTGAAAAATATCTTTGGGAGGGTAGCGAAGTGGCTAAACGCGGCAGACTGTAAATCTGTTCCCTATGGGTTCGGCAGTTCGAATCTGCCTCCTCCCACCATCTTTTTTTAAAGAGCTTGGGATGTAGCCAAGTGGTAAGGCACCAGACTTTGACTCTGGCATTTCGATGGTTCGAATCCATCCATTCCAGCCATTGACCCGTTAGCTCAGTCGGTAGAGCATCTGACTTTTAATCAGGGGGTCGGGCGTTCGAATCGCCCACGGGTCACCATTTAAAAGTGCGGATGTAGTTCAATGGTAGAACTTCAGCCTTCCAAGCTGACTACGGGGGTTCGATTCCCCTCATCCGCTCCATGAAAACTAACGAACCATTTATGGTTTTTTTATTTTAAATTTAATCAATATTTTTAATAAAAAAACTTCTCTACTCTTTCATGCATTTTGAATTCATTTATATAAATCATTGACTTCACAAAACAAACAAGTTACAATAAATTCTATTGAGTTAGTTGCGACTAACTCGATTTGAATAAAGATATTTATATTATATTTCTAGATTTTTTATATAATATAATAAAGATCTATTTAGAAACGGAGAGATGTTTATGAATTTACGAATTGCAGCTCAACTTATATTACCAGGACTAGCAACAGCACTTGGCGCTATACCAATATTTTTTGCTAAATATATTTCTAAAAAAACAATTAATATTCTTTTAGGTTTTGCTGCTGGAGTAATGTTAGCCGCAACTTTCTTCTCTTTACTTATTCCAAGTATTGAAATGGGAATTGGTGGAGTTAAAGGAATTCTAATTACTTCTATTGGCATCTTTATTGGTTGTTTGGCATTAGACTTGATAGATAGATACATGCCTCACGAACACTTAATAACCCATGATGTTGAAGGCAAAAATGCTGATAGATTAAGAAAAATATGGTTATTTATCATCGCTATAACTATCCATAACTTTCCAGAAGGATTAGCAACTGGAGTTGCTACTTTACCCGATGATCCTGGAAATGGTCTAGCTATTGCTATTGCTATTGCTTTACAAAATATGCCAGAAGGATTAGCTGTTGCTGTCGCTCTTAAAAAAGAAAACTATTCTAATGGCTTTGCTTTTGTTATAGCTTTAATTACTGGCCTATTTGAACCTTTAGGAGCCTTTATCGGATATTATTTAGTTAAAATTTCTACTGCCATTTTGCCTTTTACTCTAGCATTTACTGCTGGGGCAATGCTTTTTGTCATCAGTGATGAAATAATCCCAGAAACTCATAGCGAAGGAAATCAAAGAGGGGCAACATATGGACTTATTATTGGTTTTATAATCATGATGGCTCTTGATTATCTATTATAAAATTAAGCAATAAATCATCATATTAAAAAAGCACTTCATTGTGCTTTTTTCGATTAACTTGAATGAAGTTAACTTGTAAAGTAAAATATAACTAGTAGAAAACTAAAAAAGGAGAGTCAAGTATGAATTATTCTGAACTAGTAAAACTAGCTTTAGAAGCTAGGGAAATGGCTTATGCGCCCTATTCTCATTGGAAAGTTGGCGCAGCTTTGCTGACTTCTGATGATAAAGTGTATAAAGGTTGTAATATCGAAAATGGTGGCTTTACTGCTACTAACTGTGCTGAAAGAACTGCTTTTTTCAAAGCGATTTCTGAAGGAATCTATGATTTTAAAGCAATTGCTATTGTTGGTGGTAATGATAAGGAAGGTGTTACAGGTTATTGTTATCCATGTGGAGTTTGTAGACAAGTAATGAGTGAGTTTTGTCTTCCTGATGATTTTACCATCATTGTTGGCAAAAATGAAAACGAATATAAAGTTCATAGTTTAAGAGAATTATTACCAGAAGCTGTTTATATTGCTGCTAAGGAAGGAGAAGGCTTTAAAGCCTTAGATTGATATTATGGCTAAAGAAGTTAAATATTCTAAAGAAGTTAGAAAAAATTTATTAAAAGGTGTTGATATCTTAGCTGACACCGTCAAAGTTACTTTAGGTCCTAAAGGTAGAAATGTGGTTTTAGAAAAACCTTTTGGGTCACCTTTGATTACCAATGATGGAGTAACTATTGCTAAAGAAATTGAATTAGAAGATAAGTTTGCTAATATGGGAGCTAAACTTGTTTATGAGGTTGCTAACAAAACCAATGATGTGGCAGGAGATGGAACTACCACTGCTGCACTACTGGCTCAAGCAATCATTCATAATGGTATTAAATGTGTAGAAAATGGGGCTAATCCAGTCTTTTTAAAAGAAGGAATGGAAAAAGCATGTAAATTCATTTCAGAAAAACTCTTAGAAAAAACAAAAGATGTCTCTAGTTCTAAAGATATTGCTCAAGTTGCTGCTATTTCTGCTTCTAGTGAAGAAATTGGTAATTATATTGCTGAAGCAATGCAGAAGGTTGGAAATGATGGGGTTATAACTGTTGATGAATCAAAAGGCTTTGAAACAGAATTAGAAATTGTTGAAGGTTTAGAATTTGAAAGAGGTTATATGTCTCCATATATGGTAACCAGTCAAGATAAATGTGAATTTGAAAATCCTTATATTTTAATAACTGATCATAAGATCACTAATTTACAAGATGTTCTTCCGATTCTAGAACATATTATTCAAGTTAATAATAGTCTTTTAATTATCGCTGATGATATTGAAAATGAAGTTTTAACTGCTTTAGTTGTTAACAAACTAAGAGGAGTCTTTAATGTAGTAGCTGTGAAAGCACCAGGCTATGGCGATAATCAAAAAGCCATCTTAGAAGATATAGCAATTTTAACAGGGGGTAAATTTATTTCTAAAGGATTAAATATGCCTTTGAAAGATGTCCAAGCTGAAGACTTAGGAACAGCTAGTAAGATCGTTGTTAAAAAAGAAAGCACCACCATCATTAATGGAAGTGGTGAAAAAGATTTAATTGAAAACAGAAAAAATGAAATCAAAAACTTAATTGAGACAGCTTCTTATGAGTTTGATAAGAAACGTTTGTCTGAAAGACTGTCAAAATTAACTAATGGTGTTGCTATTATCAAAGTTGGAGCTCCAACTGAATCAGAAATGCGTGAAAAGAAATTACGTATTGAAGATGCCCTAAATGCTACTAAGGCAGCCGTTGCTGAAGGTATTTTAATTGGTGGTGGAGCCGCTTTTGCTAATATATATAAAAATTGTAAAAGCCTTTTAAAAAGTGATTCAGCTGATGTACAAAAAGGTATCGACTGTATTTTTGATGCTATCCTTGTACCTTTATATCAAATAGCTGAAAATGCTGGCTATGATGGCAATAAAATTCTTAAAAAACAATTAGAAGTAGCTGACAATGTTGGTTTTAATGCTAAAACAGGTAAATGGGTAGATATGTTTGAAGAAGGTATTGTTGATCCAACTAAAGTGACTAGATTTGCTCTTACTAATGCTACCAGTGTGGCTGCCCTATTTATTACCACTGAAGCAGGTATTGTCACAAAAGAAGAACCATTATTTTCAAATAACGAAAAATAATTAAATTTTAACAATAATATTATTTAACAACTAAAAACCTCATCAACTAATGATGAGGTTTGTTTGTTTTTATCGTCTTCCTTTATCGTATGGTTGCCCACTAGCTTTCGGTGCTTTATCATTTTTACTAATAAATACTAGCGCTAGTAAAGTCAGCATAAACGGTAAACTCTTATAAAATGCCTCTGGAAAACCTAATTTTGCTAAAAACGGAATTCCAGAATAAGAGTTGGAAATTGTCATACACAAAGCAAAGAAAGCTGCTGCTCCAATTAATGACTTAAAACGCCATTGACCGAAAATCAATACTGACATCGCTAAGAAACCATATCCATTAACGGTTTGGCTAAATGTTGTAGAGACAGGTATGATATACATCAAACCGCCCATACCACCAATAAATCCAGCAATAACCAAAGCTGCATAACGATATTTTTGAACATTTACACCTAACGATTCAGCGGCATGAGGATTTTCACCACAAGCACACATTCTTAAACCAAATCGTGTTTTATTAATTACAATAGCACTAATTATAAAAATCGCAATTCCAATAAAATTAGTAATGTAAATTTTTGTAAAGAACATTTCTCCAATTATTGGAATATCCGATAATAGAGGAATCTTGTTAATCATAAAATCATTACGAATGTTAATGTGTTCTGAACCTGTTTGTAAAAATCTAACAAAGAAGATACAGAATGCTGGTGAGAAAGTGTTTAATGCTTGAGCAACAATTGTCTGGTTAGCATTTAAATTTATCGACGCCACACCTAATAACATTGTTAATATAATCCCCATAACACCAGAAAATAATAGTGCAATAATTAATCTTAATTGACCAACAACAATTCCATCAAGCCATTGCAAACACAATACACCCCACATACAAGACCAAATCATTACTGCTTCTAAGGCCATATGAATGATACCTGAACGTTCAGAAAACATCGCGCTAACCGCAACAACTAATAGTGGTATAAAGAAAAACATGAAATATCTAGATACGAAAAATAATTGTCCCATTATGTATTCTCCTCTTCTAACTCATTAGCATCCTTTGTTTTGCCTTTTAATAATAATCTTTCGATACCATGACGCATAAATAATGAGAATGCTGAGAAATAAATAATAATTGAAGTGATAACACTTACTATTTCTTTTTGGAAACCAAAGATTTGCATGTAGTTACCACCAACTGTCAGATAAGCTAAGAAACTAGCTCCAAAGATTGCTCCTATTGGATTGTTGTTAGCAAGACATGCTACGGCAATCCCAGTGAAACCTTCTGGTGCACTTCCAAGTTTAAATGTTATATAAACTCCTGACCAAGATAAATGATACAGGGCACCACCTAATCCACACAACGCTCCAGAAATCAAAATTGAAATCAAAATAGTTCTTTTTGATTTTATACCAGCATATCTGGTAGCATCAGGATTTTTACCACAGGCTTTTAGTTCATAACCAAGTTTAGTCTTCTCTAAAATAACCCAAACAATTATTGCTGCAATAATGGCAATTAAAATACCAATATCGGAAGCCTTATTTTGTGTCAAGGCTGGCATAAATAACTGCGGTAGTTTACAGTTAGCTGGAACAGGTCTAGTTTGACCTTTTAAAGCATCATAACAGGTTAATGAAATCCAGTGTAAGATATAATACATTTCAATATAGTTAAACATTACTGTTGAAATAACAATGTTAACATTGAAGTAGGCTCTCAATATCCCCGGTATCAATGCCCATAATGCACCTGCTACCATCGCTGCCAAAACTGGAATCATCCATGATAAAGGAGCTGGTAAGTCTTTTGAAACATATAATGATGTAACAATTGCAACAAAGGCACCGATAGAAAACTGTCCAGGTCCACCAATATTAAACACACCAGCTTGGAAAGCTAAACACATTGCAACACCAGTACATAAGATTGGTGTAGCAAAAAATAATAGTGTACCTATATTTTTAAAGCCGCCCATTCTAAGACCACCAGTGATAATAGTCATAAAAGCATCTACACCTTTGGCTGGATTAGTTAGCATTAAAATAATAAAGGCAATTAATAGTCCACAGACAATAGCAATTAGAGAGGCTAACAAACCAGTATGTTTAGTAATATCAAATGATTTTTTAGTTTTTACACTCATATTCTTTTCTCCTCTCTTTTTACGCCTGCCATATACAAGCCTACTTCTTCGAGAGTTACTTTTTTAGGATCTAAAGTTCCCATTATTTCACCTTCAAACATAACGATAATTCTATCTGCCACATCCATAACTTCATCTAACTCAAATGACATCATTAAGACTGCTTTATCTTTATCTCTTTGAGTAACGATTTGCTTGTGAATATATTCAATTGCACCAACATCAAGTCCTCTAGTAGGCTGAACAGCAATTAGCAAATCTGAATCTTGATCGATTTCACGAGCAACAATTGCCTTTTGCTGATTACCTCCTGACATTGATCTAGCCATGGTATTTCTTCCTTGTCCACTTCTGATATCAAATCTATTAATTAATTCATCAGCATATTCATTAAACTTATTAAAGTTTAAAAAGCCTGCTTTATTAACAAATCCTTTTTTAAAGAAATTTTTCAAAGCCAAATTATAAGACAAAAGATAATCTAATACCAAACCATATTTATGTCTATCCTCAGGAATATGAGATAAGACCATGTTACGATCACGGACTGATTTTTTAGTATAGTCTTCACCATTAATTAATACTCTTCCCTCATTTATTGGCATTAATCCAGTGATACCATAAATAAGTTCTGATTGACCATTGCCATCGATACCAGCAATGACAACAATTTCACCTTTTCTAACTGAAAAAGAAACATCATTAACCACTTTCTTTTTAGTTTCATTATTAATAATTGTTAAATTTTCTACTTTAAGGACATCTTCTTTTGGTTGTGCTGGCTCTTTTTCAACATGGAAACTGACTTCCTTACCAACCATTAGTTCGCCCATTTTCTCTTTTGTTGTTGAAGCAGCATCTAATGTTGCGACAAGTTTGCCACGACGTAAAATAGATACCCTATCGGCAACAAATTTTATTTCATCAAGTTTATGAGAAATAAAAAGAATAGTATGACCTTCTTTCGCCAAACCTTTCATAATTCCCATTAACTCGTCGATTTCCTGTGGAGTTAATACCGCTGTAGGTTCATCAAAAATCAAAATTTCAGCTTTACGATAAAGCATCTTTAAAATCTCACAACGTTGTTGTTGACCAACAGTGATATTTGAAATTAATTCATCAGGTTCAATTGCTAATCCATATTTTTGAGATAATTCAACTACTTCTTTGCGAGCAGTATCCATATCCAGAAACGGCCCTTTTACAGTTTCTTCCCCTAATATTATATTTTGTAAAACTGTATAATTTTGAACTAGTTTGAAATGCTGATGTACCATTCCAATACCTAATTCAGTAGCAACTCTAGGATTAGTTACTTTTACTTCTTCACCTCTAATGAAGATAGTTCCCTCTTCAGGAGTATACATACCAAACAATACCGACATAAGAGTTGATTTCCCTGCGCCGTTTTCTCCCAAAAGCGCATGTATTTCCCCCTTGCGAATCCCTAAACTAATGTCGTTGCAGGCAATTATTCCAGGGAATTTTTTGGTTATGTGACGAAACTCAATAATATTTTCCGAATTCGTCATATTTTCCATCCTTTCTAAATAATTAAGTAGAAGGCGTACTTATAAAGTACACCTTCTAGCAAAATATTTTTTTATTATTTTTTATTTTTCGATATACTTAATTGTAACTAATGTATATCTTTCCATAATTGGAGCACCATTTACACCATCTGCTTCTGTAGCAAGAGTATCATGAACTTCAATAGTTTTAGTAGTAATTGCATCATATTGCTCTTGTGTTAATACTCTCCAGTTTTCAGCTCTGTATGGAGCAATAACTGCAGCATCTTCAGCAGCACCTAAAGTGATTAAACCTTTTTCAGTGTAAGCTTTCCATGCGTCTCCACCAGCAAATGCTGCTGTAACAGCATCTTCTACAGTATTTTCTAATGATTTCATTGCAGAAGTAACGATTAATGGCTCATTTTCTGCACCTTCAGCTTTTCTAGTGAAATATTCGTCAGTATCAACACCTACAATCCATCTGTTTTCGCCATCTTTTGCAGCTTGGATAACTGAGTTAACAATTGTTCCACCACAAGAGAAGACAATTTCTGTACCTTCTGTATACCAGTTAGCAACAAATGTTACTAAGTCTGGAGAAGCATCAAATGTACCAGTATAGTAGTATTTAACTTCAACTTCACCTGGAGCTAAACCTAAATCTTTAGCAGCAGCTTCAGCACCATCGATAAATCCATAACCAAATCTAACAACTGCTGGAACAGCCATACCACCAAAGAAACCAAGTTTTCTGTAGCCATCTAGTACTACAGCATAACCTGCCATATAACCACAATCTTGCTCAGCAAAAGTGATCATAGCTAAGTTATCTGAATGTTCGATTGAATCATCAATACCATCCCAGTTATAGTCGATATTGTATAAATCATCAGCATCAATAAAGATAACTTTTACATCAGGATAATCTGGAATTAGTTGACATAATGCAGCATCCCATAAAAAGCCAACTGCAACGACAACCTTTGCACCCATTTGATTAACTGCTTGTTCAAAGATAGTCTTTCTTGATTCATCATTGTCATCAGCTGGTTGCAAGTAAGTACCTTTAGCACCTGATTTTTCGCAATAATTTTCGATACCTTTATATGAGAATTGGTTAAAACCACCATCATAAATAGTACCTACGTCAGCTAAGAAAACAACATCATATTTGTTTTCATCTTCTCCACCTGGTTTTTCGCCACAACCAGCCATTGAAAAAACCATTAGGATTACTAATAAACTAGTAAGAATCTTTTTCATATTTCCTCCTTCTTACAATTAATTCTTCGATGCATTTTAAATGTTAAATTATATCTAACCACACTAAAAACACATCTATTGTCTAATTCATTTTATCATTTTAATTGAAACATAGTCAACAAATTGAGACAACTAGTTTTTAAACTAATTAAATTAAAGAGTGATATTTATAAATTATCTGATTTATTTTATAAAATTGACTACATATAATAAAAAAGTGGTATAAATTAGTACCACTTTATACGTATGAATATAATTATTTATAGTTTGGACCTATCTTTTCAAACATAGGTGCTGTCACTTTTAATACATATCCAATAATTGGTCCTGTAGCAAGTACCCCTAGTATTGTTCCTATACCAACTACACCACCTAAAAACCAACCAATAACAAATATTACAGCATCAGTGATCATTTGAGTTTTGTCTAAAGATAACGGAGTAACTTTTTCTAACCATAATGGCAAGAAAGACCAACAACCAATTCCCAAATTAACCCCAATTGTTAGACCAGTACCAACAGCAAAGGTTATTTCTCCAACAACTAAAAGCATTAACCTAATTGCTAGATGAGTGCTTTCTGGTGGAAAAGTTGCAAACAAGAAATTAGTAAAAACATCAATTAATGGACCACCAATTAAAACTGTTAAAAATGTTCCGATTCCAAACTTATCTCTTAAAAACAAGATAATTAACACTGCCCAAAGAGAATTGAAAATTGTGGAAATTGTTCCATAACTTAAGCCAAAGGTTAAATGTAAGCCATCAATTAGAACACTAATTGGATCTGTACCCAGTTTACAAACATAGAAACAGCCAATACCTAAATTAGCTAAAACAACAGCCAAAATGTAGATAATGGTATTTATCGAAAATGACTTAAAATTAATTTTATTTATTAACTTGCTTAACATTATTCTCGAACATCCACTAACTCTTCTAATCCATCAATGATTTCAATTGCTCTTAAAGTAATCTTAGTCATCAGTTCAACTCTTTTTGGATATTCACTATCATTACTTGTGCTCATAGCGCCATAACTATTTCCTAAATATCCACCCGTTAATAAAATCGTACCTGCTCTAAGTCCTCCCAAAAGTGAAGAAACTGTAAATAAAGCGCTCGATTCATTTTCAATTGATAAAACACCAGCATCAGTCCATTTATCAATTCTTTCTCTAACACCTTCTGGGCCACCATGAGCTCCTGGTGATTCTAGATAGAAGGCATCATGACTTCTAATTACTCCACAATAAGGTTTAACTCCATATTCCTGACAAGCTTGTCTTAAAGCATTTACTACATCAATATCAGCAATTGCTGGATATGCTAAGTCAATATATTGTCTTGAAGCCATATCTCCTCTAACTGCGCCTGTAGCAATAACAAAACTACCATCAGGAATGTTTGGTTGTAAAGAACCAGAAGTTCCCATTCTAATTAGTGTTTTAGCCCCAATATGTTTTAACTCTTCGACACACACTGCCACTGCCATTGGTCCCATACCAGTAGACATGACTGATACTGGAATTCCTTTGTAAGTTCCAGTGTAGGTAGGGTTACCACGAGAAACTTGGACAAGTTTCCCATTTTCAAAAAACTTATTTACCATCTCGCATCTTGCTGGATCGCCAGGTAAAATCAAATGCTTTCCAATATCATTTTCATCTAAGCCAATATGCCACATCTTGCCATCATTGTTGGTTAATTTAACTGATTTATATTTCATCGCTATTCTCCTTTAATTACTTTAGCCAATGCCAGTTCAGCAACTTTAATTGCTTCTAGCATTCTTGCATCATAATCTTTTTTAAAATCCATACTTTCACCTGTTGTTAAGTTGTCAGTAACAACATAAACTGCTCCAGCTTGTAATTGCAAAATTGAGGCAATTGCATATAAAGCAGCTACTTCATTATCAATAGCACTAACTCCAACATCTCTCCATGGTTTGATTCTTTCTTCAACACCATCATGAGCAAATGGACTTTCTAAAAATAAACCATCATGAGTTCTGCAAATACCGCTGGTAACCTTTACACCCAATTCTTTTGCTGACTGCATAATGGCCATAAATGTTTTATGGTCAGCTATTGCTGGATATTGCAGGTTAAGATATTCAATAGTAGCTCCTTCATCACGACAAGAAGCTAAAGGAACATAAATACTGCCAGGTTTTAAGTTTGGATCAATGGCATAACATGTTCCAACTTTAATCATTTTATAACAGCCAATGTGTCTTAACTCTTCCACAGCAATAGCAGTTGGCATACAACCATTTCCAATAGTCATACAGCTCATCGGTACATCATTACAAGTACCTGTATAAGTAATATATTCACGATGGAAGGCTTGTTTTTCAGCAGTTTGGAAAGTATCTTTAATCATCTCGATTCTTTCTAAATTACTAGTTAAAATAACTCCAGGAGCAATTTGATCCTTATTAATTCCTAAATGATGAACTTTAAAATCTTTTTCATATTGTGGTAATGAATCAAATTCATTCTTTAATAAATTAGCCATTATAAAATTTCTCCTTTCTCTTCCATTTCTTTCAATATTTCGGTTGCTCTAACCGCAATTTTTGCACAAACTAAAACACGTGACTCCATAAAACCATCTTCGAAAGCTTCTGGATATGCTTCTTTTGAATTTGGCCCCTTGTAATAATCAGTACCTTCAATCATTGAAGTATGACTAACACAGATTGAACCACATCTTAGACCTAAACGATGTCCAACAGTAAATAGTGTTGCTGATTCATTTTCTACCATTTTAACCCCTGCATCAACCCAAGGTTTCATTCTATCAAAGGTATCAATCATGGCAGTACTTGTTTCACGATAATACGCATCATGAGCACGGTATAAACCAACAATTGGATCTTCACCAAACTCTTTAGCTGCTCTAATTAGCGCTTCAACAACATAAGGATTAGCCACTGCTGGAAATTGAGCAGGAACATACTCATAAGAGTTTCCATCTCCTCTGACACAACCAGTAGCAATAATAATTCTTCCTGGCTCATAATCAGTTAATAAAGCTGCGCCTGTGCCAACACGAATTAAGTTTTTACAACCTATTTGAACACATTCTTCAGCTACTGTTGAAACAGCCAATGGACCCATACCACTAGATACAACTGAAATAGGTGTATCATTTTCAGTTACTCCAGTGTAAGTGTAGTAAGTACGCTGACCTTTGACAAAATGCGCCTGTTTAAAACACTCTGAAATGATTTTGCTTCTAGCAAGGTCTCCCGGCATTAAGACAGTCTCAGCTATGTCACCATCTTTTAAACCTGTAAAGAACATTTCACCATTTTCATTAGTAAACTTTTTAGCTCTAAATAACATGTTTTCCTCCTATATATTTTTAATTTTTTCGTTTAATCTTTCGATTCTATCATTACAAATTGCTACAAACTCTCGTTCATCATAGGCTTGTAGCTTCTTGTTTCTGACCATTAAATTTCCTCTAACAAACACTGTGTCTACTGCATGACCATCACCAGCATACAACAAGTTACCAATTGGATGTTGTCTATCAGTTAAAGATAAATCATCATCCATTCTAACTAAGATTAAATCCGCTTGATTGCCTACCTTAATTTGACCTAAATCTTTATAACCTAAAGCTTTGGCTCCGTTGATTGTCATCATTTTCATTGTTGTTGCTGCATCCATCACTGTTGGATCTAAAGTAACTGCTTTTTGCAAATAAGCTCCTGCTCTTCCTTCTCTAATCATGTCTCTGGTCGAAGAGCTTGCTTCACCATCACAACCCATTGCTACATTGATACCTCTTTCTAACATTTTAGCAATTGGTGGAATACCATCGGAAATCTTCATATTAGTATTTGGACAATGAACTGGATTAGCCTTAGTTTCTGCAATCATATCTAATTCAAAATCAGGTAACCAGATTGAATGGGCTAGTAAGGTCTTTTCATCAAGGATACCAAAATTATATAAAGCTTCTGTTTCCCCTCTTAAGTTATACATCTTTGCCACATTTTCTGTTTCCATTTTCCCTTCACCTAAATGAGTGTGATAAACAAGATCTCTTTCATTAGCAAACCTCTTTAAAGCTTGAGCCATTTCTTTGCTTACTGCCGGTAAACCAGCTGGAGCTACCGAAGCTCTAATTAAACCATTGTTTGCTCCATGAGCTTTCAAATAAACTTCTTCAGAAATTTTTAAAGCTTCTTCTACACTAATAATTGGTGTCACTTCATTTTCTGCAATATCAGTTGTAGAAACTCCATAAGTAGTACGAATACCAGCATCTTCAAAGGCTTTAAGTTGAATATCTATGCGTTCCTTATCGCCCATTTCATTGACAGTTGTAGTGCCAAATTTTAGTGAAGATAAACAACCTAAAAGTGTTCCATAATAATAATCATCATCGCTCATATGATCATCAATAGTAAATAGTTTTACTAACCATTCAGTAATAGGTAGATCATCTAATGGCCCTTTTAAAAATGATTGGGCCATGTGAGTATGAGCATCAGTAAAACCTGGTAAACCCAGCATTCCATTGCCATCAATAATATTAGCCCCAATAGCATCTTCTCTAACTATTTTTTCACTTATCTTAGTAAAAACACCATTTTCAATGACAATGTTAACTCTTTTAGTACTCAAGTCATCAAGATTACCAAGATTAACATTCTTTATTAAATACTTACTCATCTTATTACCTTCTCTCTTTTCAATTATCTTCTATTTTTCAGGGCTATTATTTTCCCTGTCACTAATTAAACATCAATCCCTTTTCTCTTTTAAAACGAAAGTTGACCAGAACTTGTGCCGGCCAACTATTGTTGATATGAATTATTAATTCACTTTGGTACCTCTATTGAGGCGGCATATTAATATGTATTTCTACAATTATTCTACCATTTTAATTATTATTATTTCAACATTAAATAACTTATTACATCGTTAAAACATCAGCAGCGATTTTAAACATTTCTTCTCTTTTTTCATTTAAAGTATTTTCGTCTAATTTTTCATTTGTTAGATAGTTTTCGTGTACTAAAGCTAAAGAAGCAGTTTTGTTTCTAATACAACTAGCAACAATATACATTGAACTTGTTTCAGCATCAAATACATCAACACCTAATTTACTCCATTTTTTAATTCTTTCCATTCCATTAGGTCCATATGGTGAATCTAAATTTTCAACATCATGGCTTCTGAAAATTGAAATCCTAAGATCTTTTTGACGCTCCATCAATTTGAAAAGCAAGTCCATATCAGCAATTGCTGGATAAGAAATATCAATATACTCCTTACTATTTCCCTCGCTTCTTACTGATCCCGAAGCAAGACAAATCTCACCAACCTTAATATGTTCCTGGATTGCTGGATTTTCACCAATTCTAATAATTTGTTTAACATCTAAGTGATGTAACTCTTCAATAGCGATAGCTACTGGCATACAACCAAAACCACAACTCATGATACTTAATGGTTTACCCTTATAAGTTCCAGTATAAGTAACATATTCACGATAATCACCCATCTGCTGAGCATCTTCTAAAAACTTAGCATAGAAAGGAATCATTAATGGATCTGGTGTGATAATTACATTTTCAGCTACATGTTCTTTTCTAATTCCAATATGGTGCATACGACCATCAACATGTGTCATCATTGAACTTTTAAATTTCATTATAATCTTCCCTCCTCATCTAATATTTCTACTGCCCTAATAGCAATCTTAGCTATTGTTTCAATACGACTTTGAAGGTAAGCAGGATCTTGATAAGCAGTATAAATTGCATCACCATCTTCATTTTTTTCATCAAACATTGAACCTAAGGCTACACAAATAGTTCCTGTCTTCATTCCTAATAAATGACCAAAAGTAAATAGTGTTCCTGATTCATTTTCAACAACTTTAACATCCATATCGATCCACTTTTGCATTCTTTCTTTTAATCCTTCATGAGCAGCTTTTGATTCCATATAGAAAGCATCATGACTACGATACATGCCCACAACAGCTTCTTCTCCCATTTCCTTAGCAGCTTGTGCTAAAGCAGCAACAACATAAGGATGAGCAACTGCTGGATAGTCTTCAGGCACTAATTCATAAGAAGCACCTTCACCTCTAACACAACCGCTAGCTATAACAATTGTTCCAGGAACGGTACCAGGAATAATACCACCACAAGTTCCTACTCTAATAACTGTACTTGCCCCAGCAAAAGACAAGTCTTCTAATGCAGTAGCAACACAATTACAACCCATTCCTGAAGAACAGACCGCAATATCGCTTCCTTTTTCTGTTTTCCCTACATAAGCGCTGTAAGTTCCTTTTCTAGATAGAAAACTGCTGTCATGAAAGAAACTGCTAATTAATTTACTACGATTAGGATCACCTGGTAGTAATACTCCCTTGGCAATAGAATTCATCGCTAAACCTGTACGCTCTAAGATTCCTTCATTATCTAATCTAGGCTTGCTTTGATAAAACTTCATTTTGATTTTTTACCTCCCTTTAAACAAAAAATGGCCCGTAAAGCCGGCCAACCACTGTTGATATGAATAATTATTCACTCTTATACCTCTATTGAGGCAACTTCTAATGGTAGATTATCACAGTTATTTTATTGTTGTCAAGAGTTTGTTATAATGGAAAAGAGAGGTGTAATTATGATTGACAAAAGAAAAGTAATATTTGATACCGATATTGGTGATGATGATGCTGTTGCTTTAACAGCTTGCCTACTTTCAGATAAGATTGAAATCATTGGAATTACTACTGTTCATGGCAATCTTCCAATTGAATGTGCTAGTGACAATGCTTTAAGAATGGTTGATTTTTTCAAAAAAGATATCAAAGTTTATCAAGGTTGTAGTCAACCATTAGTAAGACATTTAAACAAAGGAAGAAAACAGACAACATTAATGCAAACCGTTAATACTATTGTTGATGGAAAACTAATTAGAATCCATGCCGAAACACTACCACTTCCTGAAACTACTTCAAAATTAGAAAAAATTCATGCTGTATCATTTATTGTCGATACATTAAGAAACACAACAGAAAAAATTGATATCTGTGCCATAGGACCTTTAACAAATATTGGTGCAGCACTAATTTTAGATAAAGATATTATTAAAAATATTGGCAACATCTACATTATGGGTGGTGGTTTATATAAAGGCAATCGTACTCCTATAGCTGAAGCTAATTTTTATGATGATCCTGAAGCAGCTGAAATTGTCTTAAATTGTGGAGCCAATGTATTTGTGTGTCCACTAGAAGCTTGTGAACAAGGTGCTACTTTTACTAGAGAAGACTTAGAAAAAATAAAAACTATCAATAATCCTGCTGCTGATTTAATCTATAATGTTTTAGATGGTTATATTAATAGAGGTATCATCTTATTTGGTGGCAAGCAAGAGTGTTGTGCTTATGATTATGCCGCAATAGCTCCACTTCTTGATGAAAGTGTAAACATTGAAGTTAGAAAAGATGTTGCTCATGTTGACTTTTCAGGTGGCATGGCTGATGGACAATTAGTTATTGATCGCAGAAACTTTGGTCTCTGGCCAAAAAATGCTAATATCATCTATCAGCAAGATGGCAAAAAAGTTCATAATTTACTAATCAGTTTACTTAAAAAATTTAAATAATAACAATATAAAAAATGCTTGTTGGAATAATCCTTCAAGCATTTCTTTAGCATTTGTCTTTTTTATTATCTTTTTCTATTAAAATTTTAATTGCTTCACAAGCAACTTCAACCGACTTTTCCATTTCTGTAAAAGCCATAATTGCTGAAGCACGACATTTCCTAATTGAACTAATAATAAATAAAGCAGCACATTCCATTTCACTAGAAACAACATGTCCTCTTCTCCATGCTTCCCATCTTTCCTTTAATCGATATTCAGCTGGCATCGTTTCTGGTTTATGTTGACCATAGAAAGAATCTTTTGATTGAGTAATTCCTTCTAAAAAGTTATAGCCTAACTTTTCAGCAGCTTTGACAAGAGCATCAACAACATGTCGGTCCGCAACTGCTGGATATTCAATTGGAATGTAGTGAATAGTAGTTCCTTCATCTCTAACAGCAGCATTATTTATAACACCATCTAAAGATGGATCAAATGATTCATCACAGACTCTTCCAGCTGTTCCTACTCGAATAAAAGTATCTGCTCCTGCAGCAATTAATTCTTCAACACAAATAGCAGTTGAAGGACAACCCATACCAGTAGAAGTAACCGAAACTTTAACACCATTTAGTGTTCCAGTATAAGTTTTATGTTCTCTATTGTGAGCGACAAGTTTTGCATCATCAAAATATGAAGCAATTAAATCCGTTCTAAAAGGATCACCAGGTAATAGTACATACCTACCTACATCGCCTTTTTTTAAATGAACATGATATAAAAGTTTTGAATCATTAGGATCATAAAATGCCATATTTGACCTCCTTTACTCTATAACTGCCAAAATACCAGTTTCTGGTACTATCAGATACTTTTCATTTAAATATTCAACTTCAATAGCTGCATACTTATCAAAAATAACCTTATCGTTTTCTTTTACTATTGGTAACACTTGTTTTCCTTCAACGATTTTACCATCACCAACAGCTATAACTATACCTATATTTTTTTCTTCTTTATCACTTACATTTAAAATAATACCACTAGCAGTTTTGGTTTCTACTGTTGCTATTTTAAGTAAAACATTATCATTTAATGGTTTTATCATATAGCCTCCTTTTTTAACTCTAATTAAATTATAAGGCTAAATCCCAATATTTTAAAGTTTTTTGCTATTTACTCTATTTGATTCCATACTTTTCAATAATATAATCCATATCCTTATCTCCTCTGCCAGATAAGTTAACTAAGATTGAACCTTTTTTCATCTTCTTAGCAAGTTTAATAGCATAAGCAACAGCATGAGCACTTTCAATAGCTGGAATAATACCTTCCAGTCTACAAAGTTCATAGAAAGCAGCTAAACTTTCTTCATCAGTAACAACATCGTATTTCACTCTGCCTATATCCCTTAAAAAGGCGTGTTCTGGTCCACTAGAAGGATAATCCAAACCACTAGCAATTGAATATACCGGAGCAGCCTGTCCTTTTTCATCTTTTAACATGATACTGTTAAATCCATGCATTATTCCTTCCTCACCATAAGTTAGACTAGCTGCATGATCACCAATTTTCTCTCCTCTACCAAGAGGCTCAACACCATAAATTTCCACTGGATCAGCCAAGAAACCTGAAAATATCCCTATCGAGTTAGAACCACCTCCAACACAGGCAACAACTGCATCAGGAAGTTCACCAGTCATATCAAAAAACTGTTGTCTTGCTTCTACTCCAACAATTTGCTGGAAATCTCTTACCATCATTGGAAAAGGATGCGGACCAACAACTGAACCAATACAATATATACAATTTTTATAATCTTCAGTATAAGCCTTAAAAGCAGCATCTACTGCTTCTTTTAAAGACGCTAACCCTTCAGTTACTTCAATAACATTAGCACCTAATAGTTTCATTCTAGAAACATTTGGAGCCTGTTTTTCAATATCTGTTTTACCCATGTAGATATCACACTCTAAGCCAAAATAAGCTGCTGCTGTAGCCAAAGCTACCCCATGCTGTCCAGCTCCTGTTTCAGCAATTACTTTTTTCTTTCCCATGTACTTAGCTAGTAAAGCTTCACCCATACAGTGATTAAGCTTATGAGCACCAGTATGATTTAAATCCTCTCTTTTAACATAAATCTGCACATTACCATACTTGTTAGATAGTCTTTCTAAATGGGAAATAGGTGTTGGTCTTCCTTGAAAATCCTTTCTAATTCTTCTTAACTCCGCAATAAATCTGGTTGATTTACAAATAGTAAAATAAGCATCATTAATCTCCTGCATCGCTTCTTTTAACTCATCTGAGACATAACATCCACCATACTTACCATAAAATCCATTTAAATCTGGATATCTTTTGAAATAATTGTCAAAATCAAATTCGTGTTTTTTCATCTTTTTTCTCCTTTTCTACTGCTGAGAAATAAAAAATCCTCAACAGAAATAACTTTCTATCAAGGACGAATATTAATCCGTGGTGCCACCTTGCTTCATGAATAAATCATGCACTTATCAGATACTAACATATCTTTGACAACTAACGTATGTCTTCACGTTGTAGAATACTCTGCTTTAACATTTGACTACACCCTCAATGGTCCATTTAACAAATCGTTTCCTGCTGAATTTTCACCCTCATCAACTCTCTTTGAAGTCGTATTTTGTTTTTATCTCCATCTCATCGGTTTTCTTTGTTGTATTATAACTCTATTAAAATTATCTTGTCAACAAAAAAAATTAACTTTTTTTGTTTAAATAGAACATTTTTAGTATTAATATTATTATCGTTATAAGAATTAGCGTAATTTACATATAGGCATTACTTTTTATACATTAGGATTTACCAATCTAACAAACTAAAAGTTTTGACCTATCTTGAAAGAAAATGTATAGATTTTTTACTTTTCTTTATTTTTTATAATTGATATTATTGAACTCTTTTCTTTTTTAGTTAATTTTTTTCTACTTTTAGCTAACTTTTCCATTAACTGATTTCTTTTTTCCAAATCATGTTCATCAGATAAAAGATTTTCTATTAATTCATCTTGAGTATCAATAATATCTTTTTGTAACTTCTCAACAGGTGTCATGTAGTTCAATATTATTTTTTCACTTTCTTTAAATTTATTCTGGGTATCTTCTACTTTTTCTAGAACCATCCTATATATTTTTTCTATATCTAATTTTGCTTTTTCTAATCTTGCTTTTATTTTATCCGTTCTATACTCAAGTTTAGGATAGGCATCTAAAATTCTTCTATGGAAAACTGTCCTTGAACTAAACAGCTCTTTAATTTCTTCCGCAATCTTTTCTGTAGAATCTCCAGTACTATGAGCAACCTCTATTCTAAGTAGTTTAAAAATAAAGTGTGAAAAAATCCAATCAGTGATAAGGATAATTGAAACAATAGATGTGGCTACTTTAAATTGATAATCAGTTATCCTTTTAAAAAATCTAAAGATAATTGGGTTAACAATTTTAATAATAACTAAACCACCCAATCCAAATAATATTAGGTTACCTATCCATACTCTTCCATTTAAGTTCATTGGTTTTGTACTATAATCCCACCACCTAATTGAAAATCTTTTTTCCATAAAATAACTTGTTAAATATTCCAAAATACCACAAATAATAAATGAAATTAAAAAAACTGAACTTATTGAATCAGCAATAGAAGGAATATAAATTGAAGATAAAGTTATCAATACAGCTCCAAAACCATAAATTGGAAGATATGGTCCAATTAAAAATCCTCTATTAACTATCTTTTTAGATTCCAAAAAAACGAAAAAAACTTCTACTAACCAGCCAATTACACTATAGATAAAAAATAATATAAATAACTTTTCTATACTCATATAATGTGCTCCTTTTTTTAAAAATAATCTTTTATAATGCAATCGTTTTATCGACAAAATGTAAAATTATCAGTAGTCAATCTCGCTATCAAACATTTCATTAAAAGGAAAATTCAAAAAACCTCATATGTAAAGGTAATGTGAAACCTGTCATGAAAAAGAATAGGCATTAATTTTAGTCTTGTCTTTGATGACATATTATCCTTTTCAAATATCTCTAATTAATTACAATTTTTGAATAATACTTTTATTTATACATAAAATATTTATAAAGGCTTGTAAAGATATAATATCCTTGAGAAAGCCACGGCTTTTTCTTGCCACAAAAATGAAGGATACAGGTGTTTAACATGACTCAATTCAAATCATGTTGGTTAGAACTATTCAAAAGGTATGCGAAGTAAAGCCTTACACCATAATTATATAGCTCCTCAGGGATTTCGAGTGTATATTTACCATACATGGTATTAAATATATCCTGATCAGGTAAAATTAACTCTATATCCTTGCTTTCGTTGACAGTTTTTATTATTTCATCCACATCTACCACTTTTCTCGCTTTTATAAGATCCATAAGTATTACCCCAGTATTAAAATACGAATGGTCTGTATTGAAACGGAATTTATTGATATCATCTGTCAGATACCCAGCAATCGCATGAGATGCTGCTGCATAAAACTTCTCTTCAGGTAGTTTTGTTTTCCAAAGGCTATCCAATTTGTTTATAACTAGAGTATCTGGATCTAAATATAAAACTTTATCCAAGGTTTCTGGTAAAATCAAAGGTGCTAATAACCTATAATACATAGATTGTGGATAACGTTTTGTTATTTTAGCATCCTCAAAATAATTTTTAGAAATACAAATATGTTCAAACTTTGCTCCATATGATAAACAAAAACAAATTAAATTCTGTAACTTCTTTTCCTCAATGCTATCATGAATTAACCAAATGGTAATGTTTTGATTAGGGTTATTAATCATAGACTATTTTAACATGGTTTTGAATGGTTGGATATAATTTTCATCAAACGTAACTAATATATCCATATTCTTCTTCTCCAACTAAAAATTCACTCGCAAAAAAAGCCAATCACTATTTGAAAAGAAATTTTACTTAGAAGTCTAATATTGCATACAAGTAAAATAAATGCTTGAAAATTTTACTTAGAAAGAGTATACTTACTTTAAGTAAAATAAATTTAACTTACGAGGTGATAATCTTGAAATTGGAAAATAACAGAGCTGGAATATTAAAGAGAATGCAGAGTGACTACGAGTGCTTTATTCCTCATAATCTAAAAGACCTAAAAATAAATATAGATGATGACATGAATAAATTGATAAATAGAGCATATCTACTATTGGGAAGATTAGACGGCATGGCGATTACGCTTCCTGATATTGACCTTTTCGTATCCATGTATGTCCAGAAAGAAGCTGTAATCAGCTCACAAATAGAGGGGACACAGGCTTCCCTTGTTGATGTGTTGCAAAAGGACAGGAAAAACGAAAAAATAAAAGATACCAAAGAAATTGTCAACTACATCAAAGCAACCAACTATGCTTTCAAAAGACTAAGTGACTTGCCTTTATGTATGAGATTGATTAAAGAAACCCATGAAGTGCTGTTATCTAATATCAGAGGGGAAGAAAAAATGCTGGGTGAATTTAGAAAATCTCAAAATTGGATAGGTCATGCAGGTTCAACACTAAAGAACGCAAGTTTTATTCCTCCTGCACCAAGTGAGATGGATATCTGCCTCAATGATTTAGAAAAATATATGCACGAGGATAGCACAATTTCAAATCTGATAAAGATTGCCTTAATTCACTATCAGTTTGAAACGATACATCCGTTTTTAGACGGAAATGGAAGAATGGGCAGATTGCTTATTATCTTATTTTTAAAAGAACAAGGTTTAATTGAATATCCCGTTTTGTATTTAAGTTATTTTTTCAAAAAAAACAGGAATAAATATTATGAACTCCTCAATAATGTTCGTATCAAGGGAGATTTTGAAGAATGGATTAAATTTTTCATAGAAGGTATTTGCGAAATATCTGAAGATGCTATTATGTCAATTCAAAAAATTGTTGAACTCAAAAAAAATGACACGGAAAAAATTCATTCATTTTCTAAAGGGAATATATCAAATCTGCTTTCAGTTTATGATTATTTACTGAAACATCCATTTATAGAAGCAGATGATATAAAAGATTTATTAGATCTCAGCAAGCCAACCGTAAATAAGATTTTGGACAACTTAACAGAACTTGGCATATTAAAACTCGTAGATGAGGAAAAGAAGAGATACAGACAATATGTATATAAAAAATATGTGGATATTCTTTCGGAGGGAACGATACTATAATAGGTAAAACTTAAGTAAAACATACATTAAATCAATCAGAATGACGAACAGCGATTAGAAAATCAACAATCTAATCGCTTTTTAATTGCACAAAAAATGGAGGAAACAATATACAAGAAAATAAAAAAAACAGAATACAGGAATAAAGACAATTAAGAAAATCGGGAAAGACACTTATAAGGTCATTGTTCACTTCAACGAAAATGCTACCGAAACAATGCAAGACAAACTAAAAAGAATTATGTTTAAGGAAATGGAACACGAAAGTAATGAAAAAAAATAATGGAGTTGATTAAAAAGTCCTTAACAAATAACAACAGAAATACTACAAATTCTATTTTAACTCACTTATTTTATTATATTATTCATTTCTAAAAAAATGTTATTTACTAATATTGCAGTTCGTCAACAGTGTAAAAAAAATTAAGTGAAAATCTTTTTGGTCAACGGTAAAACAGTTAGAAATAAAGCATTAAATATCATTATTGTCATATTAATTTTGGGACATTTTTCCATATTGTTGACACAAAAAAGAGACCAAAAATCTCTTTTTGTCATTATTTATTATTTATTATAATGACTGATAAATAGCAACTGCAGTAGTTACTGTTGTATCATCATACTTGCGCTATTCTCTTAAGCTAAAAAACAGTTTATTTATTGAAAAATGAGTATTGTCTAATGTAGCTTAATTTTTTTCTTATGATATTACCATCTGATAAATCTTCTTCTCATCACACTTCTGATTGATTTATATAATGGGTTAAAGTTTTTGTCTTTTGTCTCATCTATAAGTTTTTCCACGATTGCTAAAGCTTCTTTTAAATATGAAGCCGATTCTTTATTATCAACAGCTACCAAACCACAATGATAAAGTGCAATTGCCAGTTTTTCACGATTATTAATAGTCGGTGCTTCCTTGACAAGTTGTCTGTCAATAGTTAGTGCCTTTTGAAATCTTTCCTGAGCAGGAATCATAAATTCAATGCTCTTAGTAAAATCGCTTCTAGACTTGTAAATAGCTTCCTCACGAAGTAGCACACCTAGTGAACTAAGAACACTAGAATACTCTTTTCGATACTGATGTAATGGATTTCTATCCACAAGTTTTTGATAAATTGTTTCTGACATTTCCAAATAATCTTTTCCTAAAATTTTCCCCTGGTGCAAAAGAATATTACCCTTATTAAAGCTCGCATAACCTTGTAAACGATCTGCTTCATCTTGATAATCGCCTTTATAATCTAACAATAAGTCTAAAGCAGTTATGTTATAGTTACCCGCTTCATAAAGTCTGTCTTCTGATGGATTGACATCAAAATGAATATCACCGATTTGGGCAAGTGCTCTAACTTTCCAAAGTATTCGTTCTTCTTTATTTTCATCATCAGCTGAATTATCTTCAAGCAATCGCAGAAATTCCTTACCCAAAGAAGTAGCTTTTGGTACATCATCTTGTGCCATATAAAGAAGTAGCAGACCATCTTCTCCATATAACAATTCGTAAATTGATTTAAGATCTTTCTGCTGTTTATAAAGCTCATAGGCTTTGTTATACCAATGTATTGTCTGTTTAAAATCACGGACAACACCTCTACCAGATAAATGTAAAAATCCTAAATGACGACAAGCGTGTACTTCTGACTTTTCTGCAGCATTTCTTAGCAGTTTTAATCCACGCTCCATATCTTTCTCTACACGATATCCAGTAAGAAAAGCCATCGCCAAAAGATACATTGTAAATGGATTATTTTCTTTTTTCTTATTTCCAGATTCAACATTTTGAAGACTTTCATTTAATTTCTCTTTATTGCTGATAGGAATTACTTCTCCAATGCCTGGAAAATCAGTTGTCAACTGCTGATAATCAGTAGTAACAACTTCTACAGGAATAATATGTTTGTTCAAATTATCTTTTGCATCAGGATATTCTATATTTTTTACATAGTTATCTTTTTCTAAAAGATTTGGTGTAACTGATAATATCATCGCATCTGCCTGTTTCAGCATTTCACGAATCTGCCGACCAAAATCCTCTCCTGGCATTAAGAAATCATCAAACCAGATAGCTGCATCTTTTCCATAGTCGGTATTATGAATCTGTTTCATAATTTCTATTGCTTGCTGACGATCTTTTTTACGATAACTCAAAAACAAATCTTTTGAGAAAGCCTGCTTATTAATAAGTTTGTTTAATTTATCACTTCCCAAGACATTTTCTAAAAGAGTTTGTAGAGGCATCTGAAAATTTTGATTGCCAATAAAAATTCCATGTAAATCGCCAAACATCTCGTTAAACTTACTTTCAATACCGCCTTCCATAAATACTGGAATAACAATAGTAACTTCTTGATTGAATTTTTGAAGTGAAAATTTACATAATCCTTTTTCATCAACACCATAGTTTCTACTCATTTTTAAATAATCTTCGGTAATTAAAGGAATAAAAACCGCCATTTGACTTAATTCAAGTTTATTTTCCTCATGAAAAACTGCCATAGGATTATCCGTCATCCAAACAGCATATTTATCACCATTTTCATATTCCAATATATTTTTAGCCAAAAGCTCAGCTTTTACTTTATTAGCAATTGCATAATGCAAAAAGATATACTTTTTGTTTAACAGCGGTAAATTGGCGCGAGTTTGATAATTCAAGGCTAGTTTGTTACTATCAGTAATTTTTTCTATAAACATTTCAGGTTTATATCTATACATAAATTCCTCAGATAAACCTATTTTTTGCCACTGGTTCCAATACTTATTAGGCAATGTTATCTCTTCTAAAGCACTGCATCCTTCAAAAACATTTTCTCCTATTTCACATCCTTCAGAAATATAGACTTTCTTTAGTGCTTCACAGTTTGCAAAAGCCCTATCTTTAAGTTCTTTAACACTGCTCGGAATTCTGATTTCCGTTAAATTTTTACAATATTTGAAACATTCTGTACCAATAAATTCTAAATTCTTTGACAGAAAAACTCTTTGTACTGGAATATATTCAAAAGCATTTGATTCAATATGTGTAACTGAATCTGGTAGAATTATATTTTCTACAAATACACTGCCAGCAAAAGCATAACGTCCAATAGTTTTGACTTTTTTGGGTACATTAATAAGTTTGTCACTTCCTTCATATTTTATCAACTTATCACCATCAATTTCGAATTTCATAAAATCAAATAAACCCATGGTCTTTCCTCCTTGACTTTAAAATTAAAATATTAACCAGAAAAACGTGATGCCTTCATCACTTGTTTTTAAAATAGAGTGTTTAAACTTCATTATTTTTTTACTTTTGAAAGTAAAATATATGTAACTATTTTATAATATTTCTTTTAAAATTATTACAACAAACTAACAATTTCTTTAATATATTTATTAAAACTAAATTAATTTATGAAAATATTTTCATATATTTTGAAATTTTTTTATATTTTTTTACAAATTTTGATTGACACTAGCAAAAAAATACCTTAGACTATGAGCAATAGGAGATTATAGATGAAAACTGTTTTGACTTACAACGCTAACTACTATTACTACTACTATTACAGTAAAAGGTAATATTTTTGTTACGTTGGCAAGGCATTTTTTGTTTATAAAAAAAGTTTAGGGACTGCCAATAGGGCAGTTTTTATTTGGAGGGAAACACTTATGAAAAAACTATTTACTCTTTTATTATCATTATTATTAATTTTATCCTTAACGGGTTGTAATCAAAAAGAAAATGAAAAATTCGTTATAGGAATTTGTCAAATTGAAGCTCATGCGGCTCTAGATGCTGCTACTCAAGGTTTCAAAGATGCTGTGATTGCGGCATTAGGTAAAGAAAATGTCGTATTTATTGATGGTAATGCTGCTGGAGATCCTGCTACTTGTGCCACCATCTGTAATGGTTTTGTGGCTGATGGTGTAGACATGATTTTAGCTAATGCTACTCCTTCATTACAAGCAGCTGCTGCAGCTACTACTACTATTCCAGTTTTAGGTACTTCTGTTACTGAATATGGTGTCGCTTTAAATATTGAAAATTTTAATGGTTTAACTGGCACAAATATTTCAGGAACAAGTGATTTAGCACCATTAGATGAACAGGCTCAAATGATTTTAGATATTTTACCAGATGTTAAAACTGTTGGTATTTTATATTCTTCAAGTGAAGCTAATTCAGTTTACCAGGTTAAAGTAGTTAAAGATTACTTAGAAAGTAAAGGTGTTACTGTTATTGAGTTTGCTTTTTCAGATTCAAATGATATTTACTTGGTAACAACTCAAGCCATTGAACAAAGCGATGCAATCTATGTTCCTACTGACAACAAAGCAGCAAGTTGTGCTGAAATTATTGATAGTGTTTGTCGTCCAGCTGGAGTACCAGTCTTCTGTGGTGAGGAAAACCCTTGTGCTGTTTGCGGTGTTGCTACTCTTTCAATTAGTTACTATGAATTAGGTGTCACTACAGGTGAAATGGCAGTTAAGATTTTAAAAGGTGAAGCTAAAATTGAAGAAATGCCAATTGAATACTTTGCTAATCCAGTTAAAAAATACAATAAAGAAATTTGTGAATTATTAGGAATTGTTGTTCCAGAAGATTATATCGCAATAGAAAAATAAGCATACAAGATGTCTTTATTAGACATCTTGCTGCTTTTGAAAATATTTTCATGTATTTTTGAAATTTTTTATAAAACTTTTCATAAATCGTTGACTTTACTAATTTTAGGTAGTAAACTAATGAACATAAGGAGATTTACTATGAAAACAGCTTTATTCAACAACGCATACTTTTACTTCTTCTTCTTTTACTTTAAAAGTAAGATGTTTTAGTGTACGTTGGCGACTTTATTTCTGTTAATAGTGAAAAGATTAATTTGACTGCCAATAGGGCAGTTTTTATTTGAAGGGGAAATTTTATATGAAAAAACTACTTACCATTATCCTAACTGTTTTACTAGCTATGACCATGACAGCATGTAACATTGGAAAAAAAGAAGATGAAAAAATCATTATTGGGATTTGTCAAATCGAAGCTCATGCAGCACTAGATGCTGCCACTCAAGGTTTCAAAGATGCTCTGATTGCAGAGTTTGGAAAGGACAAATTAGTCTTTATCGATGGCAATGCTGCTGGAGATCCAGCTACTTGTGCCACCATCTGTAATGGTTTTGTGGCTGATGGTGTAGATATGATATTAGCTAACTCTACTCCAGCTTTACAAGCTGCTGCTGCAGCTACTACAACTATTCCTATTTTGGGAACTTCTGTTACTGAATATGGTGTTGCTTTAAATATTGAAAATTTTAATGGTTTAACTGGTTTCAATGTTTCTGGAACAAGTGATTTAGCACCGCTTGAAGAACAAGCTCAAATGATTATAGATATTTTACCAGATATTAAAACTGTAGGTATCTTATATTGTTCAAGTGAAGCTAATTCAATTTATCAAGTTAAAGTTGTAAAAACCTACTTAGAAAATAAAGGTGTTACTGTTAAAACATTCGCTTTCACTGACTCAAATGATATATACTTAGTAACAGGCCAAGCAGTTGATGAATGTGAAGCACTATATATACCTACCGATAATAAGGCTGCTAGCAGTGCTGATATTATCGATAGTGTTACTCGTCCTGCAGGTGTACCAGTATTCTGTGGCGAAGAAAATACTTGTTTAAAATGTGGTGTTGCTTCACTGGCTATCAATTACTATGACTTAGGAGTAACAACTGGTAATATGGCTATCAAACTTTTAAAAGGCGAAGTCAAAATCGAAGAAATGCCAATCGAATACTTCCCTAATCCTGTCAAAAAATATAACAAAGAAATTTGCGAAGACTTAAATATGAAAATGCCAAGTGAATTTATACCAATTGGAGAATAATTATTTATGATTACTTTATCAAATCTGTTATATCGACTTCCTGGAGGTGTGGCCCAAGGTTTAATTTGGGGTATTATGGCCTTAGGTATCTATATAACATTTAGAGTATTAAGCGTATCAGACTTAACAGTTGATGGTTCCTTTACAACCGGAGGAGCTGTCACTATCATGTGTATACTAGCCGGTGTAAATCCCATACTCGCTTTGCTTATTTCCTTCCTTGTAGGGATTTTAACTGGTGTAGTTACAGGTCTAATCCATACCAAACTCAAGATACCAGCAATATTAGCCGGTATCTTGGTGCAGTTTGGTCTATACTCTATCAACTTACATATTATGAATATGAGTGCTAATGTCAGTGCTAACCCTGACAGATTCAACTTACTAATTTCAATGAGAGATGTTCCAAATGCTATTTTGATTGGAATTATTCTTTCGATTGTTCATATTATTGTACTGTATTGGTACTTTGGGACTGAGCAAGGTTCAGCAATTAGAGCTACTGGCAACAATAACAATATGGCTTTAGCTCAAGGCATTAATATCAACAATATGAAAGTTATTGGCTTTGGAATTGGAAATGGAATTGTTGCTTTGGCTGGTGGCTTGATGGCTCAATATCAAGGTTTCGCTGATATTAATATGGGCCGAGGAGCAATAGTTATTGGTTTAGCAGCCATTATTATTGGAGAAGTAGTAATCAACTTTATCTTTAAAAAAGGTTGTTCATTCTATACTCGTTTAGCTTCAGTTATCATTGGTGGTATTATCTACTATGCTGCAATGGTATTTATCTTGTGGTTAAGAATTGACTCAAACGATTTAAAACTATTTACTGCTATTATTGTTACAATCTTTTTGGCAATTCCTAATTTAAATATTAAGAAAGGGGGAAAGCAGAATGTTAAAAATTGAAAAAATTTCTAAAACTTTCAACCCTGGTACAATCAATCAAAAAGCTGCCATTTCAAACCTATCGCTGCAATTAAATGAGGGTGATTTTGTAACTGTTATCGGTTCTAATGGTGCTGGTAAAAGTACACTGCTTAATGCTATTTCTGGAACTTGGTTTGTTGATGAAGGGAAAATATCTGTTGATGATATTGATGTAACTTCAATGAGTGAATATCAAAGAGCAAAATATATTGGCAGGGTCTTTCAAGATCCTTTAATGGGTACTGCTGCTGATATGTGGATTGAAGAAAATCTTGCTCTAGCTAATAGAAGAGGTAAATTTAGAGGCCTTAAAATAGGAATCACTAGAAAAGAGCGTGAATTCTATTATGAAAAACTTAAAACTTTAAATCTAGGCTTAGAAGAGCGTTTGACTACTAAAGTAGGATTATTATCCGGCGGTCAAAGACAAGCATTAACACTGTTAATGGCTACTTTGCAAAAACCAAAATTACTGTTACTAGATGAACATACTGCTGCTTTAGACCCTTCTACAGCTACAAAAGTATTGGACTTAACTGATCAGTTAGTCAGTGAAAATAATTTAACAACTTTAATGATTACTCACAATATGCAGGATGCTATTGATCATGGCAATCGCTTAATCATGATGAATGATGGTGTTATTATTTTAGATGTTAAAGGCGAAGAAAAAGCTTCTTTAACAAAAGAAGACTTGATTAAAAAATTCAATGAATTATCTAATGGAACTTTAGATAATGATTCCCTACTATTATCAAAATAAGTGCACATTAATGTGCATTTATTATTATAGTGAAAGAAAGAGGTACTAACTATGAAAATTTCAATTATCGAACCTTTAGGCATCAAACAGGAAAAATTGGAAGATTTACTTGCTGAAATCTTTAAAGAACATGAAATCACCTTTTATTCTGATAGAAAAGAAGATGAAGATACTTTGATTGAAAGATGTAAAATGGCCGATATTATTGTTTTAACTAATATCAAATTATCCAAAAATGTCTTAGAAAAATGCACTAATCTAAAATACATCTGTGTTGCTTTTACTGGTTTCAATCATATAGATATGGATTATTGCAATCAAAATAATATCTTAGTTTCTAATTGTGCTGGTTATTCAACAAATGCTGTAACTGAATTAGTATTTGGTCTTATCATCAATATCTATCGTCATATTAATGAACATAATCTAGCAATTAGAAATGGTGCAAAAACAGTTTTGTCAGCTAATGAAATAGCTAATAAAAAATTTGGCATTGTTGGTCTAGGAACAATAGGAACAAAAGTAGCCACCATTGCCAAAGCTTTTGATTGTGATGTTTATTACTATTCAAAAAATAGTCGTAATAAAAATTTTAAATACTTAGAATTGGATGAATTATTACAAACTTGTGACATTGTTTCCATTCATTTAGCCCAAAATGAAGATACTATAAATTTAATCAATGAAGAAAAAATAGCTTTAATGAAGAAAAATTCAATCCTTATCAATACTGCTAGAGGACCAATTGTTAATAGTGTAGCTTTAGCTAAAGCACTAAATGATGAAAAAATTAAAGCAGCTGGTATTGATGTTTACGAAATGGAGCCACCAATAGATTTAAGTCATCCTTTATTAAATTGTAAAAACTGCCTAACTACTCCTCACATTGCTTTTAGCAGTTATGAAGCCTTAGAAAAAAGAGCTATTATTGTCAAAGACAATCTAATAGCTTATTTAAATGGCAAACCGATAAATGTTATTAAATAAATATTAAAACACATTACACCATCTTCCATTTAATTTTTTCACAATTTATGTTTAATTATCGAAAAACTATTTTTCATCTATTGGAGAAATAAACTCTAATTTTAATTCCATGCCCAAGCCATTAGCTAATTTTTTCAACATATTAAGACTTGGATTTCTTGTACCTCTTTCAATTCTACTTATGTCTGCTTGTGTAATGCCTGTCCTTTCAGAAAGTTCTTTTTGAGTAATATTCAATTGATTTCTGGCATTTATCATTGCTTGAATAATATCATATTCATGTTTTAAAGCATCATATTCAGTTTTTACTTCGGGATTCTGAAGAGTTTTCTTTTTAAAATCTTTATATTTTTTCATGTCCGTATCTCCTTTCATAGTCAGTTTTACATTTTTTTGTTATCTTAATTTCTGATTTTGGTGTTTTTTGAGTTTTTTTGACAAAACCATTAGTTAATATGGCTTTTTTTCCAACAACAAAGAAATATAATATTCTTATAATGTTTAAAGCTTGTATTACCCTAAGTTCAAATATTCCATCTTCTATATATTCAGAATAAGGTTTTCGTAGTTTATTACCATTCTCTTCAAGCAAATCAATTGTTTTCATAGTTTTAGCCAGTAATTTAGGTTCTAAAGTATTCAAAAAATCACCAACAGGGCATATTTTATCCTCTGTTTCATAAGAAATAATCTCAAACATTTTTACTCCTTTTTTGGCAACTTAACTATATGTCGTATTCAACATATTGTCAATACGTTATTAATACATTGTTAATATTATTATTCAAAAAAAAGCTGTTTTCGACAGCTTTTATAATCCATATTCACTGGTATATGTCACCAAATTGACATTTCTAACACCTGCAGTTTTTTGTAGTTTTTTCATCACTTCATCAATAACAGGGTCATATTCAATTTCATAGGTAAGTTCCATTAAATTTCCACTTAATGATTTGCTTTTTAATT